>Ga0189292_10009_pt1 | contig 146386 bp, 118 predicted proteins | sample UW1oraminimetaG_FD_130317 | JGI IMG/M metagenome (GOLD analysis project Ga0189292, IMG submission 130317) | Marine microbial communities from the Costa Rica Dome - UW179A-orange mini metaG | ecosystem: Environmental > Aquatic > Marine > Oceanic > Photic zone | place: Costa Rica: the Eastern...
ATAACAAGGCCGATAGTGGATGATTAGGCTCCAAGCTGAAAGTAAACCACCTCCGCAGCCATTTATTGGTGTGGTCTACAGAGGATTATGTCTTTTTAGAGGGGAAAATCCCTAGAACCCCAAATAGGCCGCAGCCCCGAATGGAAAATACATTTATACTTTTCTGAAAACCCTGTGATGGAAGTCCCCTTCGTCGATGACAATACGCACTTTTTAATTCAACTTCCACAGCGTATGCGCCCAGGTTCGTTATTGCTCGCCACACGCTTAACGCTTCAAATTGCATTACCCTTAGTGATATTAAGCCTGTTGAGTTTTATGCTGTATCGACACCTAATGACGCCACTAAAGCAATTAGAAAATGCCACAAAAGATTTCGCAAATGGCAATTTAGAAGCCCGTGCAATGGCTGCAATGCCCAAGCGAAATGACGAACTTACTGGGCTTGCCCAAACGTTCGACAAGATGGCCCAAAGAACCAGCAGTCTCATTTATAATCAAAGAAGTTTGCTTGCTGATCTCTCTCACGAGCTTCGCACGCCTCTTGCCCGCATTGATATGGCAATAGACTTTGTAGAGCAAGACATTAATCGTGAACAAGCACTTTCACGCCTGCGTTATGAAGCAAGTACGATGAGAGAGCTTGTTGAAGATACCCTAACCTTTGCATGGCTAAACACAGAATCGCCACAATTGAACAGCGATGACTTTGACTTGGTAGAACTTATCAATGTTATTTGTGAAGATGCGCGGTTTGAATACCCTGATAGAACCTTGCATGTCGACACACCTGAATGCGCGAACATTGAAAAGAGCAGCCAGCTTGCTTTGAGGCAGGCGTTAGAAAATATTATTCGTAATGCTTTGCGTCATACCCCTGAGCAAAGCAAAGTGAGTTTAACGCTGACCAGCGATAATAATAACTATGTTATCACGGTTACAGACGAAGGCACCGGCGTCCCTGAATCAATGCTAGACGCCATATTCGAACCTTTTTTCAGGGTAGACAAGGCACGGGCAGCCAAAAACTACGTACATGCCGCAAAGCGCTCTGGCTTTGGTCTTGGGCTTGCACTGGCGAAACGTCAAATTGCCGCTGTGGGCGGCGACATATCAGCGATAAATCGCGCTGCACTAATCAAAGACGCTGCATTACATAGAGACGCTAGTACTACAAAGCAAACAGGGCTAGTCGTTACCATTACCCTGCCTAAGTCTTTTAATGCTGCTTTCGCAAATTGAGAAGTCTCTGCACACCAAGTAGTGTGCCAGTATAAACTAAGATACAGCAAAGCAAGCTTACCAGCCCTGCAATGGTCTGCCCTATAAAGCCAAAGTATTCTCCCGTGTGCAAAAAGCGGGAAGTACCCCAAGCCTGACTCCCTTTGGGCCAATCGGTTTTGTGCAGTGTCCTAGTAATGTCACCGGTTCCCGTGTCGAAATACAGTGAATACGCTAACTCTTGCCTGTGCCCTATACTTTTATCGATATACAACCGTGCAACCCCCTCACTTTTGCCAATTTCCATCCACATGGAATACCAATCCTGATAGCCATTTTCATTGGCGTGTTGCTGAGCTTTGGTAAATAGCGTGTCGTAACTGACAACGTCGGCGTCTACCGTCTCAGGCATAGCTTTCTTTTCGCGAGTAGGGACTTGTTCACCGTACATTCCATACAATGCTTTGTTTGCCCACTCAAAATAAAACAGGGTAGCCGTTAGTCCAATCACAACTAAAAAAGGCAGTGACCACATACCAAAAACAAAATGCCAATGTCGGCGACGGTGCTGTTTATTAGTGTACTTTTGCCGTAACCACATTTGCTGCTTTAAGGATTTTTTCGATATGTGTTTGGGCAACCATATGATGACTCCCGATAACAGCAAAAAAATAAAAATAAGATTGCTATAAGCCGTTATGGTTTTGCCAATTAATTGGTAATCCCCTTCCATTAAAAGGTATCGATGCAGGTCAGTTATGACGTTAAATGCTTCTTCAACGACCCCTTCTCCTTCTCTTAATATATCTCCGGTATAGGGGTTAATAAGATAGCTGTGTTCGCCGGCCCATGCGGGAATTGCCGCTCCCTCGCTATTGACCCATCGAACAAAAATATGCGCTTCGTTAGGATGCTTTTCACGAAGTATTGCTACAACCCGCTCAGTCGAGATTACCGACTTTTCGATATCAATCGTTTGCGCATAAGCCATTTCACTTAGCTCTTTGAGCTGGCGCTCGTAAGTGAGTAATACACCAGTAAAAGCCATAATGAAAACTACAATGCTGGCCAATAAGCCAGCAAAGAGGTGGGCCCAAAAGACCCACCTTTTAAACGTTGAAAAGTTCATCTAAAGGCGTTGCTTAGAAATCGTAAGTCACAGACAAACGAATATCTCGTCCAGCTTCTTGCGGACCAATAACGCTTGGGAATACTTCGCTATAGTCACCCACACTTGAATGGTCGATATACGCTTCATCAAACAAGTTCGTTACCGCCATATTTAAGCGAAGGTCGTTTGTGACTTCCCACTCGCCATAAATATCCACTAGGGTATAGTCTGCTTTGTTAAGTGAATAAAGCGAGTCGGTCCAACCGTTTTCCAAGGCCTGATGTAGTGTATCTATGTTGATGTCGTCAACCATAGTGATGTTAAAGCCAACGCTGATGTCTGCAGTAACGGTGTAATCTGCACCAAGTACCCACGTATCACCGCGACTATTACCTAAGCCAACAAACTCGTATCCGTTAATATCGATACTGTTATAGGGTACGCTGTACAGATCTTCACGAGGCATCAATTCAACATCTACGCTTGAAAACCCAAAGTACACGTCAACAGAGTCCCAGCGATACGCAAGGTTAAACTCTACGCCAGATGATTCTAGGTCGCCGATATTATTAAATACCGAGTTGCCTTGATAACCGCTAAATAGCACATCATCAATAGTAGATTCATAGGCGCTAAGGCGCGCATTAAGGTTATTCGCGCTGTATTCGATTGACGCTTCAATATTAGTGACAGTTTCAGGCACCACGTCACTGGCAACAACGGGAACGTCCTCACCATCATATAAGTATTCGTCAAGCGTGAAACCATCACCAATTTGCTTACCGCGCGCCGCTTCTGCGTAACCAAGACCAAGGGTCCAAGCTTCGGTAAGCTGATACTCAAGACCGACGTTAAAGCTAAGTTCATTGTCGTCTAGTCCAGATGGCTCATCGGTAACGGGTGTGCCGTAATAGTCATCGATCAAGATTTGTTGCTGAAAATCAAAGTCGTCATAACGAACACCGTAGCTCAACAACAACTCTGGTGTGATATTGCTATGAGCTTGCGCGTAAATACCCATTACGCTGCCTTCTTCTGCGTTCTGCACAGGACTTACGCCAGGACCACTTTCTACCTCATCTTTACGATAGTCGATACCGTAGGTGAATACGTGGTTTGAAATGTCGGTGGTGTTTCTAATATCAAAACCATAGGTATCGATATCAGACAAGAAATCGAAACGGCCGCCGCGGAACGATGATGAAGTTTGGTAAGCAGTGACTTCTAAGAAAACCAATGCGCTGTGGTCAAAGCGGTAGTTCGCTACGTAGGTATCACGCTCTGCTTCACTAGGATAAAGTGGAGCACCTTCTAGTACTACCCAGTTAGGTCTTGCCGAAAACTCACCTTCTTCATCGCGCTGCTCTGCACTTATTGAAAGGTATTGATTATCCGCAATGTAACCACTGGCTTTAAGGAACATGAGATCTTGATCTGCGGCAGTACCCAGCACTTCGTTGCCGTCGCCATCTTCAAAGTTATCTCTGTCAACCGTGCTGTAATAACCTAGCAAGCCCCATGAATCACTTAGCTTTCCATAAAGGCTGCCGCTATATCGGGTGCCTTCGTTTGAGAAATAACTCGCTTTTACTCGACCACCAAATTGTTCGTCGCCTCTCAATAAATCTTGCGCATCTTTGGTTTTAAAGCGGATTGAACCACCAATGGCACCTGGGCCACTGGTTGCTTCACCTGCACCAGCCTGCACATCGATTTGCTTCAAAAGATCGGGATCTAGCGTTACGCGGCCAATGTGGTGAAATAGGGTTGAGGTTTGTTGCGCGCCATCTACGGTTACATTCAGGTAGGCATCTTCTACTCCACGGATAAAGATTTTCTGCGCTACACCTACTGAACCGCCAACGCTGACCGACGGAGACTCTCTAAAAACATCAGCTAAATCGTTTGCCTGAAACTGCTCAATATCCTCGGCAGTAATGCTCAAGTTAGTTGCTGCGCCTACCACAGCAACTCGCTCTATAGACTTGGTTTCTTCATTCTGGTTTTCTAGGGATTGCGCAAATACTACCGGACTGGATAGCGTGCATACTGCACTGGCTAAAACTAACTTTTTCAAGGATGTCTCCATTTGATAATCAACAATTACAAATAAGAAACATTCTCATTAACTTTAGTCTAAATGGATAGCACTTTTACATTTGTTACAACTTTCTATCTAACTTACAGGAATGAAGCGATAAAAGGTTATCGGTTTCTTGGAATTTTAGTATTTACAAAAGAAAATCCTGCGAAAGCAAAGCTACTTTTACAAGTTGAAGAGAAATCTAAGCAAAAAAAGCCGCTCTAGGAGCGGCTTTTTTCAAATACGTCAGCGATTACGCTTCAGCAATGATGATCACTTTGATTGAAGTGATAACGTCAGAGTGAAGTTGTAAGTCGATGTCATACTCACCAGTCTCACGAAGAGTACCAGTAGGTAGTTTAACTTCTGCTTTTTGTACTTCAACGCCAGCTGCAGTGATTGCATCAGCGATGTCACGAGTACCAACAGAGCCAAATAGTTTACCTTCGTCACCAGCAGGAGCTGCGATTGTAACTTCAGCAAGCTCAGCAACTTTTTCAGCGCGTGCGTTAGCAGCAGCTAGTTGCTCAGCAATTTTCGCTTCAAGTTCAGCACGACGTGCTTCGAACTTTTCAACGTTGTCTTTAGTTGCAGGAACCGCTTTACCCTGTGGGAAAAGGAAGTTACGAGCGTAACCAGACTTAACAGTCACTTGGTCGCCCAGGCCGCCAAGGTTGGCGATTTTATCTAGTAGGATGATATTCATCTTAGCTAACCCTTATATTCGCCAAATTACTTGTGTGAATCAGTGTACGGAAGCAACGCAAGGAAACGTGCGCGCTTGATCGCAGAAGACAGCTGACGCTGATATTTTGCGCTTGTACCAGTAATACGGCTAGGGACAATTTTACCGCTCTCAGTGATGTAGTTCTTAAGAGTAGCGATATCTTTGTAATCAATCTCAGTCACACCTTCTGCAGTGAAACGGCAGAACTTACGACGTCTGAAAAAACGAGCCATGGGTGATCTCCTTAAGCGTTGTCTTCAGTGGTTTCAGTTTTCTTTTCCGCGCGTTCTTGGCGAGGAGCAGAATCGTCACGACGCTCACGACGAGGCTCTTCTTTCATCATTGGAGAAGGCTCAGTCACAGCAGTCTTAGTGCGCATAACCATGTTACGTAGGATCACGTCGTTGAAACGGAAAGCATTTTCCAATTCATCAACAGCTTCTGCAGACGCTTCAGCATTGATTAGTACGTAGTGGGCTTTGTGCAGCTTTTCAATTGGGTAAGCCAGTTGACGACGGCCCCAATCTTCTAAACGATGAATCTGACCACCGTCTTGCTTTAGGATTGTGGTATAACGCTCGATCATACCAGGTACTTGTTCACTCTGATCAGGGTGAACCATAAATACGATTTCGTAATGACGCATTATAGCTCCTTACGGTTGTAGCCTCGACAGTACAGCCGACTGTATGGAGACAAGGAACGAATTGGGATGGCTGTAAGGGCGCGCATTATACGCAGCAGTTACTAATTGCACAAGCATTAATCACCTTTAGAACAATCATTTGCCCTGTCCCCAAACACTACGCTCAGACATTTAACCAAAATACTGTTTATTTATACAGTAAAATACTGTACAGTTTTTGTGTCTTTAATAAACAGGGGACCTACCATGGCCATTACCACACAGTATGTTGTTACGCACAAAGGGGTAGAAAAATTGGTAACTACCGACAAAAAAGAAGCCGATCAGTATGACAAAATGCTCGATGCAGCAGATAACCTTGCTGACTACATTCATGCGAAGGGCATCAAGCTAGACGATAGCGTAGTGGAAGAGCTCACCATCATGCTGTCTAAAAACAAAGATAAAATAAGTAAGATTTTCAAAGGCGCTACCGCAGAAAGCGTATTAGAAGACGAAAGCGCAGAAGTGGTAAAGCTACAAGCTAACGGCTGATAATTTAGGCGCGCCTCTCCTTTGCGTCGTTATGATGAGCAATTAATAAGAGCAATTGCCGCTTTAGGCTGATGAGATCTGATAGCATAGCTATACGCAAAAATGTTATTTGATAACATTACCTCAACGCGGCAATGTGTTTTCTCTGGTTTTTAACTGGGTGAACAGACGTGTTGCTTTTGCTAATGTGAACATAAGACGTAAATACAGGTCGGGCTTAGCGTGAATACCATCAATAAAAACAATAGCACTCACTCCCAGCGCAACGCAGTGTCTGAAGAGCACAACGCAGTGAATAAAGAACGCAACACAGCGATTGAAGTTAGCAATTTACAGTTTTCGTACACCAAAGAAAGTCCCCCCATCGTTGACATTAAAGCGTGGCAAGTTTCGCAAGGTGAGCACGTTTTTCTCTCAGGGCCTTCGGGTAGCGGAAAGAGCACATTGCTCAATTTGCTGTGCGGAACATTAACTCCAACTCAGGGCGACATCGCCTTATTAGCGCAGCCTTTCTCCGCATTATCGAATCGACAGCGGGACAAGTTTAGAGCACGCAATATCGGCGTTGTTTTTCAACAATTTAATCTTATTCCCTACCTTTCTGTGGCACAGAACATTAATGCGGCGGTGTATTTTGCAAGTACAAACGTCAGCAAGACAGCATCAGACGCACAGCTTCGTCATTTACTGGACAAGCTACAACTGCCTTCTCACGTGCTGCATGCGAAAGCTGACGCATTGAGTATTGGTCAGCAGCAGCGCGTTGCCATTGCCAGAGCACTGATTAACGACCCACAATTATTAATTGTCGATGAACCTACCTCTGCCCTAGATACCGATGCCAGAGATAGTTTTATGTCGCTGCTAAAAGACGTTGCAGGTGAAAGCACCATGATTTTTGTTAGTCACGATAAAGCCATGGAGAGTTATTTTGACCGCCACTGCAGCATGAGTGAATTAAGCCCAAGTACAAACCACTTAAAAACGCGAGGCGATGAGGCCCCAAAAGCACAGGAGCGTGCGTAATGCTAAGTACCATTGCTATTGAAAGCTTAAAGCGCAGGAAAACAACGGCAATCCTCACACTTTTAAGCATTACCATCAGCATTAGTTTACTTTTGTGCGTGGACATTATTCGCACCCAAGTTAAAACCAGTTTTACGCGCACCGTTTCTGGTGTTGATCTTATTGTTGGCGCACCAAGTGGGCAGCTTAATTTACTCCTGTCGTCAGTATTTAATATAGGCACTCCCACCAAAGGTATTGAATATAAAAGTATTGCTGCGCTTCAATCTAACAAGCAGGTATCGTGGCTTATCCCACTATCTTTGGGTGATACCCACAGAGGTTTTAGAGTAGTAGGTACGACCAACAGCTTCTTCGATCACTTTAAATACGGTGATATGCAGTCACTTGAAATGGCAGCAGGCTCAGCATTTACGCAGCCACTGTCTACCGTTGTTGGCGCAGACATCGCCAAATCATTGGGGTACAAGGTAGGGGATAAGATTATTATTTCCCATGGTCTGGGTAGCGTATCGTTCAACAACCATGACGATCACCCTTTCACTATCTCAGGCATAGTTAAGAAAACCGGTACGCCCGTAGATAAAGCCGTATACGTTACCCTACAGGGACTTGAAGAAGCCCACACAGGGCCTAAACATTCGCCCACCTCAATGTTAGGCCGTAAACCTGCTGACAAGGCGAAAGAGCATGAGCATGAGCATGAGCATGAGCATGAGCATGACGAGCATACAAAAGAACATGCAGTTTACAATAGCGAAGCGTTTACGCCTGAGTCAGTATCCGTGGTGATGCTGGGGCTTAAACATCGGGTAACTGCACTGCAGCTTCAGTATCAAATTAATCAAAGTAAAAAAGAGCCGCTAATGGCTATTCTACCGGGCATGGCACTCGCAGAACTTTGGCAAATTATGGGAAATGTTGAATCGCTATTGCTTGGCCTTTCCGGTCTTATCGTCATCTGCGCGCTTATTGGGCTTGCGACTATGCTGCTAGCAACGATGAGGGAGCGTTATCAAGAAATCGCCGTTTTACGAACTATAGGCGCAGGGCCGTTTACCTTACTGCTACTCATACAGATTGAAGCGATGCTGCTTACGATTGTGAGTGCCGCACTGAGTTTAGGCTTGGTAGCTGGGCTTATGAGCGCACTAAAACCTTGGTTAAGCAGTACCTATGGGTTGTTTTTAAGCAGCCCGCTGTTTGGACAAAGCAGTGTTATTATCATTTTACTGATACTGGGGTGCACATACTTGGTTTCGCTATTCCCCGCTGTGGCGGCCTACAGACGCGGCCTACACGCGGGACTAAACGCGAACTCATAAATACCCATGCCTACAGCGTTGTTTCGGGTTTTATAGGCTTCTATTTAGCCCCACATCTGTGCGCCAATAGGCAATAGGTCTTTTAATGGAGTGAGCTTAAGCGAGGTGGAGAGAGTATTACTCTCCCACTCGCTTATCTGTACTGAAACGCAATATTAGCTCGTGAACCTGATTAACCGTTGCGCGCAAATCGTGACTTGCTGCAAGCGATGCTTCAGATGAACGCTGGGTTTCAGACGCGCCGTCAGCGACTTCTACTAACTGCTGGTTAATATGCTCTGCCACCGTGCTTTGTTCTTCTACCGCTGAAGACATCTCTACCGTGGCATCAGCGATACCTTTCACTGCATTGTTAATTTCAAACAATGCACCTCGGGTTTCTTCTACTATAGCGCTGCCGTGCTCTGCTGAAGCTAGCCCTTCCGTCGATACCCTAACAGCGCGGTCAGAACGCTCAGCCAATTCATTAATGATGTTGTGGATTTTATCGGTCGATTCGCGAGTTTTCGAAGCTAAAGTACGAACCTCATCGGCAACAACCGCAAAACCTCTTCCTTGCTCACCAGCCCTTGCAGCTTCAATCGCTGCATTAAGCGCTAACAGGTTAGTTTGCTCAGCGATGGTCGAGATGATATTGGCCGCTTCGCCAATATCGCTGGTTGACTGAGCCAACTCTGTCACTGTGGTAGAGATAGACTCTACCGCCTCGCGCAACGCAACGATCGCCTGCATGGCTTGTTCTGCTTTTTGGTTGCCTGTCTCTACATTAGATGCCGCTGTCCTTGCGCTCTTTGCGTTACTTTCTACTCGTTCGGCAACTTCTTGAATCGCTTGACTCATTTGCGTTACCGCAGACGCAATTTGCTGTGTAGCTTGATTTTGTTGAACAACCGCGGCACTGGTGTTTTCCGCTTGTTGATGCGTGGTGTTAGCAATTGATTCGAGCCCCGCTGATGCATCTTTAATTCGGGTTAACGCCGTGCGATTTCTGGCAAGTTCACACCCCAGTGCAAGTTTGGCTTGGCTTATGTGAGGAGGGTCTGGGAAGTAGGTTTGTGCCACCGTTTCATTAGCGTAGCTTTCTGGGCTAAGAGAAAGCAGCGTGCCCCAGTCTTTTCTTGTCTTGGTTTCTTGAGCAATCATTACAATAATTGCCCCTGCTAGCGCAATACCAGCCGCAGCGGCGCCGTGGGTAAATGCAAGAGCTATTACTAAGACAGCACTTATCAGCAACGTAGGCGCCAGATGCATTAGGTTTTGAGCTAAGCGCGACATCGGTGATACCGCTGACTTTCCTTGCTGCATTCTTGCATAAACACCGGAAGCACGCGTTATTTCATCATTCAACGCTGGAACTCGAACGGACTCATAGCCGACAACGGTTTTCCCCTCGTACACAGGCGTTACGAATGCCGAAACCCAATAATGATCGCCATTTTTTCTTCTGTTTTTAACGAGACCTAACCAGCTCTGCCCAGATTCCAAAGTACGCCACATCTCTTTGAATACGGGGGCTGGCATATCTGGATGACGGATAACATTGTGGTTTTTACCAATGAGTTCTTCACGAGTATATCCGCTCGCCTCTACAAATTCGCTATTGCAATGCTGGATAACACCGCGCTTATCGGTCGAAGATATCAGGCGATGATGTGCTGGAAACTTATATTCTTTTTGGGTAACTGGCTGATTGTTTCTCATTCGGTGCTTTCTCCATGTAGCAAAGCAACCATCCGATAATCGTATAAGATGTTGCTTATCTCCTAAGACTAGAACATAAAATAATTCTGTCTAGCAGGAAGCAAAGATTGACGAAATTCTATAATCTATCAGCTATTTAGGGAAGCACTTTATACTTTAGGCTAGAGGTAGCAAAACGGTAACGCGCGTACCCTTTCCTTCTTCGCTAGTGATATTTATCGTTCCGTTGTGCTCTTCAACAATAGTCATGGAAATAGACATACCCAACCCTGTTCCTTCGCCGGGTGGTTTAGTGGTAAAGAATGGCGTGAATATTCTATCCAGTGTTTCTTTCGACATACCGATACCTTCATCTTCTACGATAAGCATGGCGTTCTTTTCATCTTTCTGTACTTTTAGGGTGATAGACTTTCCTTCTGGCGTAGCATAGATAGCGTTGGTTACGAAATTAACCAATACCTGCTGAATTTGCCCCGCGTTACCAAGGAAATAAACGTCTTTATCCGGTACTTCTAAATTAACTTTGTTTTTGTACCTGTGCAGGTTGTTCGTTAGCTTGATAACCGTATTCATAGCTTCTACAGCGCTTATTTGCGTGTGCTTTCCTGAGCCTGGATACGAAAAACTTCGCAACGCTTTTACTATCTCAATAATGCGTTCAATGCCCTCATGAGATTCGTTGAACATTTCTAAAATCTCGCTTGCACTTTCTCGCAGAGAAAAACGCTTCTCCAGCGCTTCGAATTGCGACTCTACCTCTCCACCAGCAGTGCGACAAAGCTTGCCTATTTCTTCTAACGCGTGTTGATAGTCGCTAAAAATTTCTTTTGCAACCACCGTATTGCTTCGAATATAGCCGATAGGGTTATTGATTTCGTGTGCTATACCCGCAGCAAGTTGCCCCAACATCGCCATCTTGTCTGCACTAACCAGCCTTTCTTCTAGAAAGTCTCTGTCTTTTTTAACCGTCTTTAATTCAATTTTTCGACTGTTAAGTTCCGTCGTTTTACTTTCGTAGCGTGATGTTATGTCTAAATAATGCTTAGTTGTATCCAAAACATAAAGCGTTTCTTCTTCTAGGTTGTCATCTTTGGTAAGCAACACTAGCCAGGCGTATTCGCCGCCAGCCATTTCATGCATGAAGTGAAGTAAGCGCACTTCTTTTTGAGTGTCGGGTCGCTGAACTGCATTAACACACCAATGGGAGTAACTGTCCCTTAAGGAGAGTGGTGTTTCAATTTTAATTAATTCAGCAAGTTCCGGAGAGCTACACCACCCCTCTTCATAAGTAAGTACTTGGTTATCATCACCCACTACTAGTTCATCATTTTTCACAATGAACGCTTTTCCACAATGGGCATTACTAAATTCCACCGCCGATTCTAGGGCAGAAAATATAAAACTTTTTCCTGGCTGGGCGTTGGAAAGCTGCGATGCAGTTCTGTTGAGGTAGAGCAGCTCTCGCTCCCGCTGCTTTGAATCATTTAGTGCTTTTCTAAGCGCTTGGTTTGCTAGATAAGCATCTTGAGAATAGGTTTCTAAGAAAGATTCTGCGTTTTTACGCGCAATTTTTTGACGCTTAAGTTGTCGCTCTAACGAGTTAACGCGGGCTTCTAGCGCAAGAATACGCTCGTGTTCGGTGGAATACGATGTTTCACTCACCAAGAAGCCCTCCATTTAAATCGCCGATAAAATCTCAGAGCGCCATGCGTCTCAATAGGGCCTATCGAACCATAGAGTTCTGCGGCCGCTAGCTAACTAGCCTATCAAGGAGTGTTATTACTCTCTCACTGGCTTGTTCCATTTCTATAAGCTTAGCATCAGCTTCAGCGTTGTCGCCATTTTGTTTAGCTAGCACTGCGGCTATTCCGCTGCTATGTACTCTTGCATGCGGAGCTTCAATCTCTCTGAATGCGGTTGTTTGGCCTACCGCTTTGTTAGCATTATCACTATACCATTGCCCTAGGCGACAGTTTTTATGATCGCCAAAGTCCGCCACCGATTTGTTACTATAACCACATAGCACCGCATAAACCTCTGCTTTCCACACTACATGATCCAGCTTTACTGTTTGGATAAATGTAGCAATGGCGCCTTCACTAATAGTGGATTTCATGCTGTCACAGTGCTTCACCATGACTTCATAGCTACCATTAAGTTGATTAATGCCTGTCTCAAGCTGTTCGTTGTTTCCACGCAGCTCATTCACTCCCGATACCGCTTTGGATGTTGATTGAATAATGCCATTAACCAACTCTGAAACTTCTGTTGCAGATTTATTGGTTTCTGTTGCCAGTGCACGTACTTCATCAGCAACAACACTAAACCCTCGACCTGCATCGCCCGCTCGAGCTGCTTCAATCGCGGCGTTTAGCGCGAGCAAGTTGGTCTGGTCGGAAATACTCGTAATAGTGGTAACAAATTTATTAATGTTATCTGCTGTTGTCGATAGCCCTGAAATACGTTCGCTCATACTGCCCATTTGAAGGTTGAGCCCACTCATGTCGGTAACAATTTTGCGTAGCGTAGTGGCTGAGTCACTAAACAACTCATTAATATTCGCCACCGACTGATTCTCTGCATCAATGCGCTGATAAGTAGTTAATACTGTTTCGCGAATACCTTCTAACTGGCGCATAGCGTCCACAATACACTTCATAACAACGGAGTCGTTTGACGATGCGTGCTGACCTTTTGCTGCCTCGATGGCGTTAACGAGTTCAGTATTTTCTGCCTCTAAAACATCAATTTTGTCTAAGGCTTCTTGCACCCTAGCTTCGAGTTTACGTACTTGCGCTTCTTTTTCTTCGTATTTACTGCGAGATACAAACATTTGTGGTTACCGATTTATTTTTTATAGAGTTATTTTGCTCAGATTAACAGATATTTAGACTAATTAACTATTAGTCTGAAGTAGCGTTATGCTATGAGTATCGGCAAGTTTTCTAAATTCGATACATTTAAAACGCCGCGTCCAGTTTCTTATCTAACGTTACGAAAAGTGTAAGTATCCTAAAATGATGAGTGCTAACCATAGGGTTTCTGCGAAAATCATAATTATTGGTCGCACACCAACATTGATGAGCTGACCCAAGTTTGATTTCATTCCAATCGCGGCTATGGAAACGATGAGGAAAAAGCGTGAGATTTGACTCCCCATCTCTACAACACTTTCAGGTAAAACAAAGAAACTGTTCAGTAGCATCATCATCACGAAGCCGACTAAGAAGAGTGGTATCTTAGGACTGTTTGTTTGACGGCTTTTGATACCAACAGATAAGGTTTTTGCTACGACTAACACCATAACCATAACTACTGGAACTAGCATGGCCACCCTAACAAGTTTCGTTAGCGTTGCCATGTCGCCTACTTCCTGAGAAATCGAGTAGCCTGCCCCTACAACTTGCGCAACATCATGAATAGTGCCACCTAGAAATATGCCAGCTTCACTGTCTGATAGGTTTAGCTGAACAGCGATAATAGGATAAAGTACCATTGCGATTGTAGACATGGCGGTAACGCCAATAACGGTAACTAGTGTATCTCGCTCATGGTGCTGGCCTTTGGGTAGAATGGTAGATATAGCCAATGCAGCGGACGCGCCACAGATGGCAACTGCGCCTCCTGTTAAGGCCCCTAGTTGCCCTTTTAACCCTAAAATTCTAGCGAGGCCAATACCAAGCAAGATGGTCGATAAAATGGCAATGCACAATAAGCCCAGCGTATCCCAGCCCAGTGCGGTTAAATCTTCAAGTGCGAGTCTTAAACCGAGGAGTACAACACCTGTACGCAATAAAGTACTGGCACAAAAATCAATGCCTTCGGCACTTGGTGAATCAGCTCGATAGAGAAAAGAAACAGCCATTCCTATCAGAAGAGCAAACAGCATGGCAGGGGAACCGTAGTGTTCGCTGAGAAAAAGAGCCGCCAAGCCGGTAATGACCGAAACGCTTACTCCCGGGAGAATCGCTTGATATCTGATATTCATACTTTTATTTATTAATTATAGTTATTGCTAAAAAGGCGTATCACTACAAAAGCTTGATTTTCGTTGGCCTTTAGAAAACGAATCCCTACTCTCGCCAGAGTTTAACGCAACTTATAGTTCTTCATGCTGATGTTCGTGAGAGTGAGCGTGTAAATGGTCATTATCGTCACGACATGGCTCACCCGGCAATTCGAACTCTATGGTTGTGTGTGCAAGCCCAAATGGCGCTAATCGTTCGTGTACTTCTTCTTTAAGCAGTCGCAACTTGTCATTGTCTATCGCACAGTTTATTACCACATGTGCAGTAAGCACATGCTGCTCACCGTCTAGCGACCAAAAATGTACGTGATGTATTTCTTCGACGTGCTCCATATTTAATAGCGTACTGCTAATAGCATTCCTTGTCGCCAAATCAGGTACCCCCTGTAGAAACAACGACATGGTTTGCACTACATATCGAACAACATTCACCAAAATGAAAAGCGTAAAACCAATAGATAAGATAGGGTCGAGTATGGGCCAATCGACAAAGTGGAGAACGATGGCTACTACCAGTACCGCAACCCACCCCATGGTATCTTCTATTAAATGCCAGTTAAGCACTTTTTCATTCATCGAATGACCGCCGTGGAGCTTATACGCAGCAAAGCCATTCACGAAAATACCGAGAATCGCCAATCCAATCATACCCTCCGTAACGGGCATTTCTGGGTTAGATAGACGGGGAATGGCCTCAGACAATACCCAAATTGAGCCAATGACCAATATAACGCCATTGATCATGGCGCCCATCAGGCTTAACCGTTTGAAGCCATAAGTATACTTTTCGGTTGAAGCTTTGTTTCCTAACTTACTTAAATACCACGCAAGGCCTATAGAGAGAGAGTCTCCTAAATCGTGAACCGCGTCCGCCATGATGGCGACACTGTTTGTAAGCCAACCACCGATAAATTCAATGATGGTGAAAATAAAGTTCAGCCAGAACGCCCACCCAATCCGGGTGGAGTCTGTACCTAGTGCCTCAGTATGTGCGCCGTGGTGGTGACCGTGATGATGGCCTTTGTGCTGGTTGGAAACGCTTGTGTTGTGATTATGGTGATGCATGATAACAACTCACATAAGAAGATATGCTGAGCTTAACGTGATGTGTTGATAGGTGCGAATAAAATATCGAGCACAGCTTGTTAACATGTTCTCAAGATAATTTGTAAATAGTGAGTGAAGCAAGCGTCTCTCTTTTTTTAACCCTCCCCCAAAACAACCGTAAACTATTAAATATAAAAGAAATAAATTTAAAATGGCGGAAATGTAAGAAAACCCCAAATGTTAATTTTTTGAGAACAGTATTGATCTTTACGTGTCAGTCGCTTAATGTAATGTAAGCGCTTTCAAACAGCCATTTTTATTTGACCTAAATTGTAAGCGCTTACAAAAAGCTTTTTACGTGGCATTTGCCACTACATAAAAACCCAATTTCTTTAGATCAGGGCTGAAAACAATGACGAAAAAAGCATCTCAACTTTCGCGGATAGCTGCCGCGATCTCAGTCGCAACCCTATTTGGCTGTGGAGGCGGGGCAACCACATCTACAGACATCGACGTTGTTGATCCAGCTACACCCGTTTCTGACTGGGAACTGGTATGGAGCGACGAATTCGATGGGAACAGTATTGACGATGACAACTGGACGCACGAAGTTAACTGTGACGGTGGCGGCAATAACGAAGCACAGTGTTATACCGACAGTGAAGATAACTCATTCGTTTCTGACGGTAGCTTAAAAATTGTTGCACTACCCGCGGAAGAGGGAGCGCAAAAGCCGTACACATCAGCCCGTCTCAATACCCGCTACAAAGCAGATTTTAAATACGGCCGTATTGAAATGCGTGCCAAGTTACCCTCAGGCCAAGGCAGTTGGCCAGCGTTTTGGATGATGCCTACTGATGAAGTATATGGCGGCTGGCCTCGTTCTGGCGAAATCGACATTATGGAAGCCGTTAATCTTAAGGCATCAGATGCCGACGGCAACCCTGAAAGCCATATCTACGGCACACTTCATTACGGCCAAGAATGGCCAAACAACGATAGTTCAGGTAAGGCTTATTCACTACCTAATGGTGCAAATCCGGCAGACGATTTCCACACTTACGCAGTTGAATGGCAAGAAGGCGAAATTCGCTGGTATATGGATGATTACCTCTATGCGACACAGCGTCGCTCACAAGTTCGCTATAACGCAAACGGCGATGCAACCGGCCTATCACACCGTGGTTGGTATGCAGAATACTACGAACAAGGCACGGGCGAATTAACCACGCATTGGGATAATGCGCCTTTTGACCAAGAATTTTATCTTATTCTTAACTTTGCTGTAGGTGGCGACTGGCCAGCTAATGTAAACGAAACAGGTATTGACGCTGATGCATTTGCAGAAGGTCAAACTTACGAGATTGATTATGTTCGTGTCTACGAATGTGCTTCAAACCCTGACACAGGTAAAGGCTGCGAAACTGTTCGTCCAGGTTACAACTCGCTAGATGATGCGTTAGTGGAAGGTGCTGCACCTATTCCAGCTCCACCGTCTACTGGTGTTGCACAAAACCTTACCATTTTTGACGGAACGCCAAATCCAAACTGGCCAGCGTGGGATTGCTGCGGTGGTTCAACGCCAGCGCTTGTAGAAGATGCTGAGCAAGGTCAAGTTTACGAATTTGCTATTAATGAAGCACCAACCGTAATGGGCTTTATTAGTCGAGCTCAATTTATCACAGACCCAGAAGGCGAAGCTGCACCGTTTGATGCTTCTCCTATGGAAGAAACGGGCAGTGTTAAGTTCGATTTGAAAGTAACCTCACTACCTGCGAATGCAACCACCAATTGGTTGTTCAAAATTGAAAGCTCTGAAGGGTCGACTGCCGCTGAACTTCCATTAATGGATGGCTACGTTGGGCCTGCAGATACCGCAGGAGCCACTCCTGAGCAAGGTGTATGGGAGTCTTATGAATTTCCGCTTAGCACGCTTGCAGCAGCAGGTTTAGACACAAGCGCTATTGATGTCATCATGGTTTTCCCTGCGTGGGATACCGGAAATGGTGCGGTTTATCGCATGGCTAATGTTGAAATTTCTCAGGAAGGCGGTGTTACCTACCCAGAACTAGTCATCTTCGAAGAAGGACAAAACCCTAACTGGCCAATGTGGGACTGCTGTGGTGGCTCTACCCCTACTGAAGAAATGGACGACGAAGAGCATGGTCTAACTGCTGAATTCCGCATTGGAGCGGATCCAACGGTAATGGGCTTTATAACACGTCCGGAATCGGGCGGCGGTGACACACCATTTGATGCTACTGCACTTACCGATGGCGGCCTGTTGCAATTTGATATGCGCGTAGTAAGTGCGCCTAATAACGCCGATGCGTCTTGGTTATTCAAAATCGAATCTAATGGTGCCGCTACCGCTGTTGAACTGCCACTTTCTGAAAGTGTTGAAGGTCAAGCGCCTGTAGAAGGCGAATGGCAAACTTACACATTCCCTATTTCTGACCTCCAAGCGCGCGGCTTAGACGTGAGTGCCATTGACGTAATCATGGTATTCCCAGCCTGGGGCACAGGTGAAGGTGCGGTTTATCGTTTAGACAATGTGAAGTTCTACCACCCTGATAGCGGCGCTGAAGCACCTGCTGGCGGCATTACGCTTTTTGCAGACACAGCAGCGGACCAATGGCGTATTTGGGATTGCTGTGGCGGCTCAACACCAACAGAAGAAGTGGATGATACTGAGCATGGTACGGTTGCCGAGTTCCGCATTGGTGCGACACCAACTGTTATGGGGATTATCGCTGATGACGGTCACTCATATGATGCATCTGCTCTGCTAACCAATGGTGCAGTCCGCTTTGAGATGAAAGTAAGCTCAATGCCAAATGATTCGACAGCACCTTGGCTATTCAAAATAGAGTCAATAGGCGCATCAACCGCTGTTGAGTTACCTATTTCGGCAAGTCAAGAAGGGGCCGATCCCGTTCAAGGCGAATGGCAAACCTACACTTTTCCATTACAAACACTATTTGATGCTGGCTTAGATATCAGCGCTATTAACGTCATCATGATGTTCCCTGCATGGGGTCAAGGTGAAGGCGCGGTGTATCGCATAGATAATGTAGAAATAGCTGCACAGTAACAAAGCAAATGCCGCTTTATCTTTTAAAGCGGCACTTACCAATTGATAAGAATTAGTAGGGCAATTATGAAAAACACACCATTTAAAAAGACCCAGCTTGCCACATCAATGGCTTTGTTGATGGGCTCTACCCTAGCTTTTCCCTCTTACGCGCAAGAATCAGAAGCCGTTACTCCGGCAGAAGACGAAGTTGAAGTTATTCAAGTAAGCGGTATTCGCGGCAGTATGATCCGCTCCATGGACTTGAAACGCAGTTCCAATGGCGTTGTAGATGCCATTTCTGCCGAGGAGTTAGGTAAATTTCCAGACACTAACTTGGCGGAAGCACTTCAACGTATTACCGGTGTAACTATCAGTCGAAATAACGGTGAAGGTAGTCAGATTACTGTGCGTGGTTTTGGACCAGAATTCAACTTGGTTACACTAAACGGACGCCAAATGCCGGGCACCGGATTCACTCGCTCATTCGACCTAGCGAATTTGTCTTCTGAAGGTGTAAGTACGCTTGAACTACAAAAAACTGCACGCGCAGAAAACCCTAGTGGCGGTCTAGGCGCGACAGTAAATATTATCACTATGAAGCCTCTGTCTCAGCCGGGACAAAATGCCACAATCTCGGTGAAAGGCATTCATGACACCTCTGTTGAGGAAGGCGATGACCTCACGCCTGAAATTGCAGGTGTATATAGCAATACTTTTGCGGATGAAATGTTCGGTTTCGGTGTTTCGTTCTCGCACCAAGAGCGTGATTTCCAACAGCAGTCTGCAAATATCCAAGGGTGGCAGCTTCAAGAAAATGCAGCTCTGCCTGATCTTGACCCTGCGAATGTGGTAGACAACCGCACGAACATTACCGACGTAGCTTTCTTCCCGAAAGATATGAACTACGGCATCAATGATGTTCAGCGTGAGCGCCAGAACGGACAAGTCACACTGCAATTCCGCCCGGTTGATGCTTTTACAGCGACAGTAGACTATACCGCTTCGCGCGCCACAACTGGCACAAATTCCGTGGGTTGGGGAATATGGAACAACTTCGGCGCTAACATTAATGCGTATGAATTAGATGAGAATGGTACGGCGGTGTACGCTGACATTAGCGGTGATGATGGTTCATTTACTGCTAGTAGAAATACCACTCGTGTTGATGCCCGCTCGCTAGGTGTTAACTTTGACTGGATGATTAACGACGACTGGCACGTCAGCCTTGATTACCACGACTCGTACAACGAAATAGACAACGGCTACGACAAAGGCTTAGGTAGCTCTGGCCAAATCATCTTAGGCTCAAACCAACTTGATTCAAAGGTTTATGATTTCCGCGAAGGTGAGATTCCGCAGGTTTATGTGAACTGGAATAATGGCACCAATGAAATTCTGCCTAGTGAAATTGACTCAAACTTCAGTCAGTTCATTTACTCGCCTGGTCGCTCTGATATCGAGCAGCTTCAACTAGACGGCACTTGGTACAACTCAGCGTTCGAGATTCCACTTGTAAAAATCGATTTTGGTTACGCTCGCACAGAGCAAGCGCTATCCGGCTTTAGTGCGTGGAGTGGACTACGCGGTGGCCCAGGGTTTAGCCCATCGTTTACCGAAATTTTCCCTGACAGTATGTTTGTTCGCCATGATACCTCTGGCTTCTTAGACGCTTTTGATGGCGGTGGCGCAAGCATGAATCCAGGCTATTACTACACCTATGATTTTGATGAAGCGATTGCCCGACAGCTTGCCTTTATCACAGGCGATGTGGTCGGCGAAAGTAACGCCTACTCTATCGACCCTTATTTTAGCGGCGCACCTTCTGTAAGTAACGTAGAAGAGATTACCGACTCGATTTATGTTCAATCAGAGTGGGACTTCGAAGTAGGTGATTACTTCGTTCAAATTAACGCAGGTGTGCGCTATGAAGAAACAGAAGTACCAAGCTCTGCGGAAGTGCGTGTTCCGGTACAGGTAAATTGGGTAGCCGCTTCTGAGTGGATCACACAGTTTGAAGATGAGCTACAAGTACAAGATTTTACCGGCGAATATGATGTTCTTCTGCCTATGTTCGACGTGAAAGTGGATCTCACGGACGACATTGTTGCGCGTTTCTCATGGGGTAAGTCAATTACCCGAGCTCCTATTGGTTTGCTACAAGGTGGCCTAGCATTTAGTGGCAGCCCTAAAATTGGTGCAAGAACCGCATCGGCTGGTAACACAAGCTTGTTACCGTTCGAGTCAACTAACTTAGACCTTTCATTTGAGTGGTACTACGACGAGTCGAGCATGCTTGCCGTTGGCTTATTCAGAAAGTCGGTAGAAAACTATATTACGACCACAGGTCAAGACCAGCAATTTGAAGGTTTACGCGACATCTACCAAGGACCACGCTGGAACGAAGCAGTGACTGCATTAACGGCAGCCGGTGAGCAGGCAACCGATAGTGCTATTTATAACTACTTCATTGATAACGGCTATGCTGACGAAAACGGTGTGGTAACCCCTAATGCGGACGACCCGTTAATCACGTGGCGCACCACACAGCCTGGTAACTCTAGCGATTCAAAAACCGTTGAAGGTATTGAGTTAGCTATTCAGCATACGTTTGGCGACACTGGCTTTGGCTTCGGCGCGAACGCGACGTTGGTTGACGGCGACGTTGAATACGACCCTTACAACCTGAACGAGCAAGACCCGCTTGTAGGCATCAGCGACTCTGCCAACTTCCAGGTGTTTTATGAGAAAGAAGGCCTATCTGTAAAAGTCACCTATGCATGGCGCTCAGACTACGTTGTTGGTATTGGTCAGGCACAAGGGTCATCAGATAACCCAGCTACTCAGTTCGACACCTTCGGTCAAATTGATGCCAGCATCAACTACGACGTTAACGAACACCTAACCGTGTTCTTAGAAGGCGTGAACATCAACGATGAAACAGAGCGTGGCTACGGCCGCTTCGAAGAGCAATTCTTGTTTGCTCGTCAATACGGACCGCGCTATACGCTGGGCGCTAGATATACTTTCTAAGTTCAGCAAGCAATATTATTAAGGGCCTTATCCAGGCCCTTTTTTTTTGCCTATCGCCTAGGCGCCAAACTACCTAGCAAGTCGATTACCTTTAATCAGTAACTGGCGTCCCGTCCTTGTTAAATTTCGCAATATCAGCGCCTGAAGACTTCCATTCTTCCTGCTCCGCTTTGGTAGCTTTTGGCGAGAACCAGCCAAGATAGGCGTACAATATGCCTATCAATGGAGCAGTCCAACATGCAAATGCAAGAGGGATATACAGTAAGTTTTCCAAGCTTGCGCCCGATATTCCAAGACCAAGTGCAGATATCACAAACGCACCACCAGCATTCCAGGGAATCAGTGGTGACATTAAGGTGCCGCCCTCTTCAATTCCACGAGACAGATTAAGTGTGGAATAACCCATACCACGGTAAACGGGTGAATACATTCTTCCCGGTAAGGCAACTGATAAATATGGGTCGCCAGCTACTAGGTTTGTAGCAAACGCCGTTCCTACCGCTGCAACCTGAGTACCGGCGAAGGTTTTCGCTTTGCTTTTTATGGCGTTAATAATGCTTCTTAGGCAGCCCGTCGTTTCTAGCGCACCGCCAAAACCAAGCGCAATGAGTACCAACGAAATGGTCCACATCATAGACTGAACACCACCACGGTTAAGCAAACTATCTATTTCAACGATATTAGTTTGAATTGAATAGCCGTTATTTGCATAGTCGAAGACGGCTTGCAGGCTTTGTCCCTGCATAAACATGGCGAACAAGCCTCCAACTACAGCCCCAGCGAATAGTGCAGGTAGGGGCGGAATTTTCTTTAACGCCAGCCCCATAACAACAAGCGCTGGCAATAATGCCCAGCCGGAAATGGTAAAGTTATCTTCTAATGCTGTAGTAATACCAGCAATTTTTGCAAACGAAACACTCTGAGCGTCAATGACGAAAAAGCCAACGCCAAGGTAAATTAAAAATGCGATAACCATGGCTGGAATTGTAGTAGCCATCATATTTTTGATATGTGAAAACACATCCGTGCCGGTAACAGCTGGGGCAAGGTTTGTAGTATCGGACAGGGGCGACACTTTATCGCCGAAAAATGCGCCGGAAACGACTGCGCCCGCCGTCCAATACATAGGAATATCAAATCCTTCGCCGATACCCATCAAGGCAAGACCAACGGTACCTACACTTCCCCAACTTGTGCCTAGCGAAACGGATACCACTGCACAGATAACCATTCCTGCTGCAAGAAATATCTGAGGAGACAGGGTTTTCAAGCCGTAGTAAATAATAGTCGGGACTGTCCCGCTTGCTATCCATATACCAATAATCATTCCTACGACAATAAGTACGCTTACCGACGGCAAGGCGACATGGATAACTTTAAAGATTCCAGCTCGCACTTCTTCCCATGTAAGGCCAAGATAGGTACCTACAAAGCTTGTCAACGCAATGCCAATGGCTAGAGGTATATGAGGCTCAAACACACCAAAGTAAAATATCTGGGTGCCGAGAATCAAAAGCGTTAATACAACAGGTGTTAACGCAAGTAAGAGACTTGGTGTAGCACGCTGTTCATCTGTCATTTTACTACCCTGTAATTCAATGAGTGATAAGAATGAATGCACAGCGGACAAGCACCTAAACCAGCTTTCATTCAAACACTGATTATTGTTAATGTTACAGATTGGCTACGGGATGAATTGCATAATAGATCGATAAGTAGCAGGTTAAGAGACAGTTGGTACCGTTCTCATCTATCGAGAACAAATGAATTTTCATTTAATCATGAGCATACGATCACCTTTGTTGGCTCCTCGCATTGTGGTTTTTCAGCATTGGACTCGAACGTGAAAGCTTTTTGTAATTTAGCTCCAACGATACGTGTTTGTGATATAGAATCTCTATTGAGGAACACACGCCTCACTATTTCACAAAGGATAAAGGGATTAATGTGAATATGATTAATAATAAAACGTTTATATCAGCGGTATCACTTCTAGCCATCATCGGCGTCACATCAGGATGTGCAACAACATCTTCTCAAGTAGTTGAGACACCGAAAGTAAATAGCTATAACACTCAGTATACAGGCGAAAAGAAAAAACTCGTTGTCGGCCAGTTCGTAAATCGCTCTAGCTTCCAAAACGGAATTTTCTCAAATGGCCAAGACCGTCTGGGTAGCCAAGCTAAGACCACGTTGATGAGCCACTTACAACAAACCAATCGTTTCAGCGTTTTAGATAGAGATAATATGAATCTCTTAGCTGAAGAAGCTCAGCGTACTGGTACAGAACAAAAAATTTCTGGCGCAAAGTTTGTTATCACAGGTGACGTTACTGAGTTCGGTCGCAAAGCAATTGGTGATAAACAGCTTTTCGGTATTCTCGGTAAAGGTAAATCGCAAATTGCTTATGCAAAAGTAACGTTGAACGTGGTCGATGTTACCACGTCAGAAGTGGTTTATTCTGTCGCAGGTGCAGGTGAATACAGTCTTTCAGAAAGAGAGGTTATCGGCTTTGGCAGCACAGCAAGCTACGATGCCACGTTAAATGGAAAAGTTCTTGATTTAGCCATCCGCGAATCGGTTAACAATTTAGTTAACGGTATCGAATCAGGGGCATGGAAGATTTAAGAATGAAAAAGTTAATAATACTTACAGCCCTAACATTAGGAATTGTAGGGTGTAAAACTACCGAACCGCTATACTACTACGGTGAATATAATAAAGCCGTTTACAGTTACCTCAAAGGCGAAGAAACAACAGTCGAAGAACAAATTATGGTTCTAGAAGAGACTATTGAACTTGCTGCGGCAAACGGAAAAAATATTGCACCTGGTGTACATGCACATCTTGGAATGCTGTATTTCGAAAGTGGAAATATTCTGCAAGGCGAAGCGCATTTCGAAACAGAAAAACAATTATTTCCAGAATCGAAGCAATACATCGATTTCCTTCTTAATTCAGCTAAAGGAGCGTAATTGATGTTTGCTAGAATCCTTAGTGCACTTGTTTTAATTACCTCTTTGTCTGCATGCGTAAGCATGCCGCCTGCTCACGACTACACAGCATTTAAAGCTGCCAATCCTGCGTCGGTTATTATTTTACCCCCGTTGAATAATACCCCTGAAGTGATTGCGCCATATAGTGTTATGACACAGCTTGCTACCCCAATTGCCGAATCAGGTTTTTATGTATTTCCTGTCGCTATGGTTAATCAAACCTTTAATAATAATGGTTTGACGCAAGCCGCCGATATTCAAGCAGTTCCGACGACTAAGCTAAAAGAGATATTCGGTGCAGACACGGCACTTTACGTCACTATCGATGACTACGGCACAAGCTATGTTGTTATTTCAAGTGAAACACGAGTAACTGTAACAGCATCTCTTGTAGATCTTGAGACTGGAAACATGCTTTGGACCGGAGCGGCTACCGCATCGAGTGCAGAACAGCAAAACGCCAACAGCGGCGGTTTAGTGGGTATGCTAGTACAAGCAGCGGTAAATCAAATTTTTGAAACCGTCACAGATAGAGGTTTTGATATTGCAGCTATAACCTCTGCTCGACTTCTTTCTGCTGAAAGCTATAACGGCCTGTTATATGGCCCTCGCTCTCCGAAGTACGGGCAACCTGTACCTAGCGAAAAGCAAAAATAATAGCGTTTATCGTTGGTTAATACCGCCATGATTAGATAATCATGGCGGTATTTTTTCACTCAACTTGTCAGTAACTCAGTTTTGGCAATTTATACTCGCCGATTTGCCAGCCTCGGGCGTAAACTGAATATCTGCCACACTCAAGCTAGCCTTCCCTGAACTTCCCAGCTCAAACGGCACCACAAGACCGGTAAAGTCGATACCTTCATCAACAAAGCACTGTAGGTCAATACTTACGTTTGTCCATGTGTCAGCTGGCATTGCCTTTAGCTGCTCGCTAATATCAATTTGAGTTGAGCAGCTGCCCACTGCGTCTCCCTCGCCCTCACAATTCATGCCTACCGTTACAGGTGCATTTATGTCTGAGTGACGACTTACGTTGAAGCTAAGCGCACCATGTGTAAGTAATTGCGCACTTAAATCTTCACGGAAAAAGCTCTTGCTTGCAAAACGCATGGCGGCGAACTCAGTGCCATCGAAGGTTATTTTACGCGCATCTTCCTGCACTTCTTTATCAACCGTACGATAAGTAATTGCTCCAACAGTATGCGTGCTTGCGTTCACTGCCAGAGAATCATCACCAGAGTAAAGCCATAAAACCCAAGGTGCCTCAACCGAGCCCTTCAGAATTTCCATCGGCTTGTTACTGTCCGTACTCACCTTAATTTCAGTATTTAGCGTATCGCCTAGAACGTTGTCATCGCTGTACGTTAAGCCGAAGCCATAAGGCAGCAAAGGTTCATAGGTTTCATCCCCTTTGTTAACGATTTGCTGGGGTTCTGACGGCCAAGAGAAAGACAGCTTGCCTTTAAAGTCCTGCTCACCAAACAGCACGTCTGCCACCGCTGCACCTTCAGAGCCAGGAAGCCAAGCTGCAACAAATGCATCAGATGCATTTAGCTCTGCATTAACCCACATCGGACGGCCGCTGATAAATACCGACACCACGGGAATGCCCTGAGATTTCAATTTTTCGAGCAACGCTAGATCCGTCTTGCTACCGTGTTGATAGATTAAGGTTTCTCTATCGCCATGACCTTCTGCATAAGGCTCTTCACCGAACACCACAATGGCTACATCAGGTTTAGTTTCAAAGCTACCGTCAACTGATAGCTGTACGTTACCACCTGCATTTTCTACATGCGCTTTAATACCGTCATAAATAGAGCTGCCGCCAGGGAAATCATCATTGGTATTATTTGTTCCTTGCCACGTGATGCTCCAACCCCCAGATTGCTTGCCGATGTTATCTGCACCATCGCCCGCTACCAGTATGTGTTTGCTTGCAGAAATCGGGAGAGTTTTATTCTTATTTTTCAGCAGCACCAGAGACTCGCGCACCGCTTGCGCCGCCACTTCTCTATGCTCTGCCTTACCTATAAGCGAACGGTCACCAGATAACGGGCGGTTTGCCGGGCTTGGCTTTTCGAAAAGCCCAGCGCGTACTTTCACTCGAAGAATTCGGCGTACCGCATCATCAATACGCGACATAGGAATGATGCCGTCGTTTACTTTAGCAAGAGTGTTGTCATACAGCACCTTCCAATCGTTTGGCACCATAAAAATATCCAAGCCTGCATTGATGGCCTGCGCACAATCTTCGTTGTTGCAACCTTTAACTTGCCCATGACCGTTCCAATCACCAACAACAAACCCGTCAAAGCCCATTTGCTCTTTAAGTACGTCGGTTAGTAAGTATTTATGACCATGAAGCTTCTCGCCATTCCAGCTATTGAACGACGCCATGACAGACTGCGCGCCCGCCGTTAGTCCGCCCACGTAGCCTTGGGCGTGAATATCAAATAACTCTTGTTCGCTGGCAACATTGTCACCTTGGTCATCACCGCCAACCGTACCGCCGTCACCTACAAAGTGCTTTACTGTACTAATTACACGCTGATCACTTAAAAAGTCTTTGTCAGCTGCGCCTTGAAGACCTTTAACCACTGAAGCGGCATACTCTCTAACAATGGCTGGATCTTCAGAGTAACTCTCATAGGTTCTGCCCCATCGGTCGTCGCGAACCACAGCAACGGTAGGCGCAAATACCCAATCGATGCCCGTCGCCATGACCTCTTTAGCCGTAATGTGTGCAATCTTCTCAACCAGTTCAGGGTTGTTCGTAGCACCTAGACCAATGTTGTGAGGAAACAAGGTTGCGCCTATAACATTGTTGTGACCATGAACAGCGTCTGTCCCCCACATTGTAGGAATTGTCGAGCCGTCCAAACTGTCGTCAATGGAAGCTTGATAGAGCTTTTCTGCAAGCGCTACCCAGTCTTCTGGTGTGGCGTGCTTGTCGTTATTAGGGAATGCACCACCGCCGTTAAGATAAGAACCAAATCCATATTTGCGCATATCTTCTACCGTGATATTGCGAATTTCAGGCTGGATCATCTGCGCAATTTTTTGCTCGACAGTCATGGTAGACAGAATTTCTTCAACCTTGGTTTCGACAGCAGGATTTGATTTAACTTCAATATCAAGCTTAGGCCACACTGCGCTCGCTTTGCTTGGCGTCGGCTCAACGCTTTCAACTGAAGCAGCATCTTTTTCAGCAGAACATGCACTAACTAAAACGCCAACCAATGCACCGGTAACAACTTTCGCGATTATACTTTTTCGCATTCTTAATCCTCGTTACTTTTCAGTGGTATTAATGTGAGATACGCGACTTCCTACAAGGCCATAGTAGGCAATGTAAAGGTAGCAAGAAGCGGGTAGTAAAAATGACAGCGCAACGCCGATAGTGTCTGCCAGCATGCCCTGTAGAAGTGGAATAATGGCGCCGCCAACTATGGCTAAACAAAGAATGCCAGAACCTTGTGGGGTGTCTTTTCCTAGCTGGTGAAGTGCAAGGCTAAAAATGGTGGGGAACATGATTGAGTTAAACAAACCTACTCCCAAAATACTCCACAGCGCTATATCGCCTGTGCTCGAAAGTGATAGCAAAATAAGCGCAATAGCCATACAAGCGTTAAACGCCAGCACGTAGCCACCCGAGATTTTTTGCATAACCACAGCACCGATAAAGCGCCCTACCATCGCGCCTCCCCAGTAGTAGGCAAGTAGCTTGGCCGCCCCTGCCTCGCTTAATCCGCCAACCGCCGGACTCGCTAGATAGTTCACCAGCATACTGCCAATAGCCACTTCCGCGCCGACATACATAAAAATGCCAACCGCGCCTAAAACAAGGTGCTTGTGGTGCCATGCTCCGCCTTTAAACACCCCAGTGCTTGCGCTGGTGTGATTTAACTTCGGCAGCTTTAAATACATAAAAATAAGAGCCAGAAGAAACAGTGACGCAGCAAGAATTAGGTAAGGTACTTGAACGTCTGATGCGCTTGGCGTACCGCCCCCGTGCTCGCCCGTTGCGCCGTAAATAAGATAAGAGCCGAAAAAGGGAGCCACAGTTGTACCAAAAGCGTTAAATGCTTGGGTCATGGTTAGCCGTGACGAGGCAGTTTTAGGGTCACCAAGCGCCGTTACATAAGGGTTGGCAGAGACCTGAAGTACAGTGATTCCAGACGCTAAGACAAAAAGAGCTAACAGAAAGATACCGTATATTTGACTTGAGGCAGCAGGGAAGAACAACAAGCACCCCGCGCAGGCTATGGCGAGCCCAAGTACAATCCCTTTTTGGTAGCCAATGCGCGATACCACCATGCCAGCAGGCAGTGAAACAATGAAATAGGCACTAAAAAAGCAAAACTGAATCAGCATTGCTTGAGTGAAGCTAAGGTTAAATGCACCTTTTAAGTAAGGAATAAGGATGTCATTCAAACAGGTAATAAAACCCCACATGAAGAACAGCGTGGTGAGTGAGATAAGCGCAAAACGGTATCCACCGTTTGCCTCTGCCTCTTGGGCGCTTGAAATATTAGGCTGCACTGGTGTGTCCACGAATAACCTCTGTTGCTATTTTTCTATTTAATGATAAATTTACATTTGAAAGCGCTTACATCCAACTGCAAATAATTTTGTAAGCGCTTACATTGAAGAGATAATTACACGAAGCGTAATCGAATTCAATGTAAATATGATGTTATTTGCTCTGTCTAACGCAGGGTTAATATGAAGAAATTGTTATAGTCAGGACATTTCCACGATGCAAGAAATTAACCTTCCATCCAACTCAATGATGTTGTCGAAAGACTTTTTGTTTGGTGTGGCTACATCGAGCTTCCAAATAGAGGGAGACCGTAAGGGTAGATTGGATTGTATCTGGGACTCGTTCTGTGAAAAGAAAGGGGCAATTACTGACGCCACTAATGGCGATATTGCATGTAATCACATTGATTTGTGGAAACAAGATGTAGAGCTAATTGACTCTATTGGTGTGGACGCTTACCGCCTATCTATTTCGTGGCCGCGAGTAATGAAACAAGACGGTAGCGTAAACGAAGTTGGCATGCGCTTTTACGTAAACTTAGTCAATGAAGTTATCAAGCGCGGCATGAAAGTGTTCGTGACGCTTTATCACTGGGATTTACCGCAACATCTTGAAGATAACGGTGGCTGGCTTAATCGCAATACAGCCTATGAATTCGAAAAATATGCTGAAGCCGTAGCAAACGCGTTGGGCGAAAAAGTCCACTCTTACGCTACATTAAATGAGCCATTTTGTTCAGCCTATTTGGGTTATGAGGCAGGCATTCATGCACCTGGAAAGACAGGCATGGCAAATGGTCGAAAGGCAGCGCACCATTTATTGCTTGCCCACGGTTTAGCGTTGAAGGTGCTTAACCGAGTTTGTCCAAATAGCCAAAACGGTATCGTACTTAACTTTAGTAATTGCCATACAAGAAGTGATTCACAGGAAGACATTCACGCCGCCAAGCTGGCCGATGACTACCACAATCAATGGTACCTAAAGCCTATTATAGAAGGTAAATACCCAGACATTATCGATAAGCTTGATGCCGACGCAAAACCTGACATATTGGACGGTGATATGGCTCTTATTTGCCAACCAATCGATTACTTAGGCATTAATTACTACACCCGCACTGTGTATCAGAGCGATGGCAATGGTTGGTTTGAAATTGTACCACCAGCCACAACCGAATTAACCGCAATGGGCTGGGAAATTACCCCAGATGCCTTTACCGAACTGCTTGTTGATTTACACCAGCGCTACGATTTACCGCCTATTTATATTACTGAAAACGGAGCCGCAATGGATGATGAGCTCATAGACGGTGAAGTGTTAGACGACGGGCGTACCGCCTACTTTCACACACATTTAAATGCGGTAAATGAGGCAATAGAAAAAGGCGTAGATATACGCGGATATTTTGCGTGGAGCCTAATGGATAACTTTGAGTGGGCACTGGGCTATTCAAAGCGTTTCGGCATAGTTTATGTTGACTACGAAACCCAAAAACGTACGCTAAAACAAAGTGCTTTGGCTTATTCAGAACTGGTTAAGAGCCGGATAAATGGGTACATTAGCGGTATCAAATAAGGACAAGTACCAAACCGTATGGCAACAATTTACCAAGTATCAGAGGCAGCTGGTGTTTCGTTAGCTACCGTTTCTCGCGTTATGAATGGCAACGCGAAGGTAAGTGAACGCACCCGCAAAAAAGTAGAGGATGCTATGGCGTCGTTGGGATATCAACCCAATGCCATTGCTCAATCTCTTGCGTCAAACCGCACTAACAGCGTAGGTTTGCTCGTATCAGAACTTCACGGCTCTTACTTTGGCGACCTGATGAGTACGGTAGAACATGTGCTAAAACAAAATGGTAAGCACGTTATTATTACCGCCGGTCACGTGGATGAAAAACGCGAACACGAAGCCATTGAATTTTTAAAAAGCCGCCGTTGCGATGCGTTAATTCTGCACGCTGAAGCGGTATCCGATGAGTATTTAAAAACATTAGTAGACAGTAAAATCCCCGTTGTTGTCATAAACCGTAAAGTGGAAGAACTCGACGAAAACTGCTTTGTTGTGGACAACGAAAGAGGCGGATACATGGCAACGAAAGCTGCTATTGATGCAGGCCACAAAAAGATTGCGTACATTAGCGGCCCGCTATTTAAAAAGGATGCGAGCGATCGTCTGGCAGGTCACAAAAGAGCGCTACAAGAAGCAGGGCTAACTTTTGATGAAACGAGCGTCTTTGAAGGCGATTTCCACGAGTCATCAGGCCAAGAAGGTATGCAGCATCTTCAAAAGGCATTCCCTCATTTTACAGCTTTGGTATGTGCTAACGACGAAATGGCGTCTGGCGCAATGACCGCTGCACGAGAATCGGGTTTTGATATCCCTTCGCAGCTTTCCATAATCGGATTCGATAATGTGCTGTTTTCGCGCTACCTTTATCCAAAACTCACTACCATTAATAACCCTATTCACGCTATGGGAGAAATGGCTGCTTATTGGGTGCTACAACATGTTTATGACATAAAAAGCCCCATTCCTATTGAGCACCTATTTGAACCCGAAGTAATAAATAGGGACACATTAGGCAAATTATAAAATGAATAAAGCCCTGTCTCCGTCGCTGTATTACACACTCATTGTCTCTCTTGGAGGGTTCATTTTTGGCTTTGATGCCAGTGTGATAGCAGGAGCCAATGGCTTTATCGATGCCGAATTTAACCTGAGCGACTGGCAGCAAGGCTTCGTCGTAAGCTCACCGACACTAGGTGCGCTTATAGCCATGCTATTTGCAGGCGGCGTTAGCGACGCTATTGGCAGACGCAAAGCACTGATTCTTGTCGCTTTCCTTTACCTGCTTTCTTCTGTCGGCTCTGCCTTAGCCCCTAACTTCGAACTATTAGTGCTCTCTCGCTTTATTGGCGGCATTGCCTTTTGTTCGCTGATCATTGCCCCGCTGTATATCTCGGAAATAAGCGCCCCTGAAAACCGAGGCAAAATGGTGTCGGTGAACCAGCTAAACATTGTATTTGGCTTCGCCCTATCCTATTTCACCAACTATTACCTGTTGCAGCTGAGTAACAGCGGTGCAGGTTGGGTTGCTGAATGGGGTATAGATACGCATTTGTGGCGCTACATGCTGGGCTTGGAGGTTATCCCCGCAGCACTATGGTTTGGTTTACTGTTTACTATTCCACGTAGCCCCAGGTGGCTGGTATTGAAAGGCCAGAACAAAGAGGCGGAGCAGGTAATAAATCGCTTGTTCGACAAAGCCCAAGCCAGCGCTCTTGTTGAAGATATAGCGTCTTCACTTAAAGAAAAGTCGTGGCCTTTTCGCGAGCGGCTCGGCTTTCTAAAAGCAAAAGCCATGCGATTTCCGTTAATGGTGGGCATTATCATTGCCATTGCACAGCAAATTACCGGCATTAACGTTATCTTTTTTTACGCGCCCACTATTTTTGAACAAAGCGGTGTAGGTACCAATGCGGCATTTATGCAGGCTGTATGGATTGGCTTAGTTAACGTAGCATTTACCGTAGTCGCTATGCTGACCATTGATAGATGGGGAAGAAAACCGCTGCTACTGATTGGCTTAACTGGCGTAGTGATCAGCATGTCTATTTGTACCTATGGCTTTAAACAAGCAACGTACCAAGTGCAGCAAACCGCCATAAGCGAAATACAGCTAGACGCGCCGAGTGTGGCAATAAAGCTAACATCATTAAGCAACGATACTTATTATTCAGACGTCGAGTTTAAGCGCGCGCTTAAAACCGCACTTACCAGCGAAGAATACGATACTTACCAGCAACCATTGCTTACAAGCAGTATTAACATGAATGCGCCTTTAGTTTTGTTTGGCATTATTGCGTTTGTTGCTTCGTTTGCGATGTCTCTTGGCCCTGTAATGTGGGCAATGCTTGCTGAAATTTTTCCGAATCAAACCCGCGCTTTGGCTATTTCATTAGTTGGCATGGTGAATTCACTCACCAGCTTTCTTGTTCAAGTTATCTTTCCTTGGGAGTTGGCTAATTTGGGAGCCGCGGCCACTTTCGCAATCTACGGCGGGTTTGCCTTAGTCAGCCTGATATTAGTTGCTAAGTTCTTCCCAGAAACAAAAGGAAGAACGCTGGAAGAAATCACGGAAGAATTTGAGCAATGTGCATAATTTAAAACAGCTCTGATGTTCAAGTGACCATGTTAAGGCGCTGACCTTTACTCAGGTTACCAACACTCCCTTCACCTAGTGATAGTGTTGATGACACATTCAATGTGCTTGGCGTAACGTGAGAAGCAACAAGGATGAGGTGGTTGGCAGCGTAGCGATTTAATACATCACACACTTTATGCTGAGTAGGCACATCCAAGCCCTCGAAGGGTTCATCAACAAGCAACACATTGGCGTGAGATAAAATAGCGCGCGCTAACGCAAGCCGCTTGCGCTCTCCACCAGAAAGCGCCCTTCCCGCCTTGCCAACCCACATAGATAACGGCAACAGTGCCTCTAGCCCTAATTGAGCCAACAGATTAGTCATGTCATCAACGGGAATACCCATTCCGGCAGGATCTAAATTTGATGAGACACTGCCAGAAAGTACTATTGGCTCTTGTTCCACATAGCGCCAGTTTGTAATTAAGCCATCGGGTAAACGCATGCCATCTACCTCTTTAATGCCTGTAGATGGCAGCACTCCAGCAATTGACTGAAGCAAGGATGACTTACCACAGCCTGAGGCCCCGGATATAGAGACGATCCCTACGGCTGGAAATGTTGCGCTCACTAAGGGTAGACGCCTGTTTTTAGCTGCAAAATCAAACAATGTAAGTGAATGCTGTAGTTCGGTATTTTCGATTACTTGAATGGGTGTGGTCTTGAGACTTTTAAGGGCCTTCACGCTTTGTTTGTGCTGTGCAAACCTGGAGATACAGTGAAACGCCGCGCCAGCCCAATCAGGGGCAGCCAGAAGTATCATAGGTACTATAATAGCGATGGGCATATACGATACCTCAGATGGCGAGCTCAATACGCCCGACATGACTAATACAACGGTAGAAAATGCAGCTCCCTGAAACCACCAATTCGCGCGTTGCGCTTTGTCTTTCTGCGCAGTTTGTTGTTGCCAAACACTATGAGCAGTCGGAGCGCTATTGATCACATGCCTTCCCTCTTCCTTTGGCATGTCGTTCATTGCTTTATTTAAGTGCCATATAGCGCTGCAGTTAAGAAAGTCGGCTGATTGCTGGCGAAATGCCTTATTTTCTTTCGTTACTCGTTTGGCAATATTTAGTGCACCTAAGCCTTGTACCACCACTGCCACTAACCAAATAGCAAAAAGCGTAATTAAAAACGAGGTGCCGGGAAGGTTAAACCATACTGCAACAACGCAAAGATTTGTGAATATAAATGTGATGTTAGAAAGCGGAGCTATCCATGCAATCCAACGGCTGGCAAGCTCTTCGGTATGCTGTGCTAACGCTTCTGTGGTGAAGGCTTTGTCGGTAATTTTATTGTTTTCAAGTTGCCTAAAAACACGTAGTCGCACACCTGCGATACGCGCAAGTAAATCGTTGTGCCCCACCCACATACTGGCATACCCAGATGCTATGCGAAGTAGCGCTAGCGCGCGAATTACCACCGCCGGAATAACGTAGTTAAAACCTACAGGTGCAATAGCGCTGATAGCAATAAACCACGAAGAAATAACAAGAATAGTTATTCCTGCCATACCATGTAAAAGAGCAAGCAGCAGCGTGAGGTAAGCCGGTTTACTTTTCATCAAGGCCACACTCCTTTTGATTGGCATTCGTCTTGAAACTTGTTTCTACAACGCTACTACAACCTTGTTGGTGCCCTTCATGTTTTGCGCCCAGCTTGCTTTTTAGTCCTGCCTTTGACTTTAAGAGAACGTCTTGTTCGGGCGTGCTTCGCGATACCGTCCAAAAGCGGTTAAACCAGTTTGCAGGGAGTGCTTTGTGAGAAGCCCAAATCAGTGTTTTATCTTTACCCAAACGTTCAATTAACTGCGCCAATCTTGTGTGCTGAGCATCAGGTAAATGGGCCGTGGGTTCATCAAGCAACCATATACTGTCTTTGCGCAACAGCGCTCTCGCTAGCGACAGCCTTTGCGCTTCTCCACCTGAAAGCAGCGGATAATCAGTCATTACCGTATCAAGCCCGCAAGGCAATAACGACAGCCACGCGTCAAGCTCTACTGCTTCTAGCGCTTTCATAAGCGCGTCGTCTGTATAGCTGTCGTTTAAACACAAATTTTCACGCACGGTACCTGGCGTAATCACGGGGTGCTGGGTAATCCAAATTACCGGTTCACTGAATGTATGTGTGCTAGGTCTTTGACCGCCTAAGGCTTCTAATAATAGTGTTTTACCCGAACCAGAGCGCCCGCTAATGAGTATTTTATCGCCCTTTAATACTACAAGGGATTCAGCGTGCAAGAGTGCAGGAGTATCATCAACAGCCGATTTATCCTTACCGCTCGGCAAGCGAGGTTGCTGGGCGTTTATGTCAAAAACCTTAAGGTTATTAGCCGAAAGCAATACCTTGTGTTCTGATGAATAATGGTGGGTTGTGTCAGCGTTGACCGGGTTCATTGCACTACCATCAAGATTTTGTGTGAAGCGCGAGAATAAGGGAGCAAGTTCAGCTTTGGCGGCTTCTGCTTGCGCTTTTTGATGATATACCTGCCCCAACTTTTTCATTTCACTTAGCAGCAAAGGTACGGTCAGCAATATCCATAAGCCTTGCTGGAGCGTTATTTCCGGCCCAATACTCAATTCACCTAACAGTGAAAAACCAATAAATACTGCCGTAAGTGCAACCGCGAGTGTTGCGAAGAAGTCGAGCACGCTGTTGGACAAAAAGGCTACGCTCACTACTTTCATAGTACGCGCATTCAAGTTTTCACTGGCATCTTTAAGCAGGGCAGTTTGTTTTTGATGCGCCTGATAGCTAGTCAATATAGGCAATGCAGCTATCCTATCAGTAAATAAACTTCCCAAGCGTTCAAGGGCGATAAAGTGCTTTCGATGAAGGGCTGCCGCCCCTTTACCCACAATAATCATAAAAAGTGGCACTACTGGCAATGTAAGCAGTAGGCCAATCCCTATAACGGGGTTCACATAAAAGATAACGGCTAAAGCAAATAATGGGACAACAACTGCAATCAATTGCTGCACTCGATATTCAAGTGCCCAGTCAGCAAAAGCCTGTAAGTGCTGTAGCCACAACGTTTGCCAATAGTAAACCGAGTGCTGTCGAATAAGCGCATGTTGACGCTCAATGAATACGTGTTGTAGGTGCTGTTCAAGCTTGTTTAACACCTGCATTCTTGCCCTACAAGATAAGGCATTGAATGCGCCTTGTAGCAGCCAGCTAAGCCCCAGAGAAACGGCAAGTCCTGTGACATCACTCGCTGTTGCAGGAGTCTGGTTTACTACCCAGTCATGAGCAATATGTGAAAAATAATAGAACCCAATAATCAAAGAAAAAAGCGACAAACACTTAACCATTACTTGGACCGTAAGAGAGGTGCGCAAGCCAAGCGACTGCGCCTTATCTATCTTATTGGACCACGCGTTGAGCGTTTGCCGGTTGGGAACTTTTTCTTTGATCACTGTGGTTTTGACTCATCTTTTTCGTTACTTAGTAACGAGAGCAAATCTCGCATTTCTTTTTCATTCTTTTCGAAGTGGTGGTGGGCTGGCTGCAAGAACGCTCCAACACCTGCCAACTAAACTGATGACTCGGTGTTCACCCGTTTTCAAACCTTCAGCAGCAGGGACGCTGCTGAAGAGCCTCCAAGGACGGGTTCAACTCTGGCGGCCAGCCTACCTCCGCTTCTACTCTTGGTCTTCGGGTCTATCCATATTTTCCGTCGACTCCAACCACATGGCGTTGATAATGCCAAAAGAGCACGCCAGTAAAACTCCTAAAATCCAAGCGAAATACCACATAGCGTTCTCCTTAATAAATGGTGTGAGACTGGTCAAGGTCTTCATTTTTAATACGCCCGCGCATTACGTAAAAGCTATAAGCCGTGTAGCTAAGTACAATAGGCACAAAGATACAGGCAACGATAAACATTACGTTGAGCGTCATATGGCTAGACGTAGCGTCCCAAACCGTTAAGCTCGCCTCTGGCATAGTGATGCTTGGCATTAGGAATGGGAACATTGAAAAGCCTGCCGTTAAAATGACACCTGCTATAAATAGCGCACTCGATACAAACGCCATACCTGCATTACCCTTCTTAGAGAAAAGCGCACAGGCCAAACCCGCAATAATGCCCAGCACAGGTGCTGCAATCATAAAGGGGTATTTGCTGTAGTTGCTCATCCAAGCTCCAGCTTCAATGGCAACCTCTTTCTTAAGTGGATTTGACGTAGCAATGGTATCAACTGCCGAGGTAATCACGAAGCCATCTAATCCAAATGCTACCCACAGACCTGCAAGTACAAATAGCGTTACACCAGTCAGGCTTAACACAACCGATACTGCACGTGCGCGAACTTCAATAAAGCCATCGGTTTTCATTTGTAGCCAGGTTGCACCGTGGTTCAGCAACATAGCCACTGAAAGCAGTCCTGCCACCAGCGCAAACGGTGTTAAAAGGCCAAAGAACGAGCCTGTATAGGTTGATTTAAGCGTGCTATCCATTTCAAACGGTACGCCCAACAGCAGGTTACCAAACGCCACACCAAAGATAAGGGCTGGGATAATACCGCCAGCAAATAGCGCCCAATCCCACGCTTTACGCCACTGGGGGATTGGTAGTTTACTGCGGTAGTCAAAGCCTATCGGGCGCATCCAAAGGGCGATTAAGGTAAGGGCCAATGCTAGGTAAAACCCAGAAAACGCAGTGGCGTAAATAATCGGCCACGCAGCGAAAATAGCGCCACCTGCGGTGATAAACCAAACTTGGTTGCCATCCCAGTGCGGGCCTACCGTGTTTATCATTACGCGACGTTCTTTGTCATTTTTACCAATAAGCGTGAGCAGAGCTCCAACGCCCAAATCGAAGCCATCAGTAACCGCGAAGCCAATTAGCAGAACGCCAACCAAGCACCACCAAATGACTCTTAGTAGTTCATAATCAATCATGCTTTTGCTCCTTGCTCATCAAGGTCAATAAGATCAAATTCAGTCTCAGGCTGCTTATCTGCAGGGGGAACCGGCCCTTTTTTGGCAAACTTCTTCATTAAGTAAAAACCGATAATGAACATGCCGGTGTAGAAGGCGCTGTAGGCCACAAGGGTTATTACCACATCGCTTACCGCGAGGTTTGAAACAGACGTATGCACCGGAAGCACCTCTGCAATTGACCATGGTTGGCGGCCATATTCAGCGACAAACCAGCCAGCCTCACAAGCAATCCAAGGAAGCGGCAAGCCGTAGAGCGCGCTTTTTAATAGCCAACGTGGCTTAGTAATTTTGTGCTTAGTGCTGTAGTAAAAGGCACACACAAATAGCGCAAGCATGATAAAGCCAGCCGCAACCATCAAACGGAAACTCCAAAACAAAGGAGCAACTGGCGGAATGCTGTAATCTACAGCCTGTTGAAGCGCGGCATCAGAAGGATTTGAAACGTTCTCAGTAAAAGGCTCTAGCAGCATGGCATAGCCTAAACTATCTTTATTTGCATCGAATGCAGCACGCTGTTCAGCTGTCGCGGTGCCATTTCTTACATCATCAAGCACTTCATAAGCTTTAATTCCGCTTAAAATACGCTCGCGGTTATCTTCTTTAAGATCCTTAATGCCTTTCACTTCTTCAGTTAACGAGCGGGTAGCGATTATGCCCATCGCCCATGGAATCTGAAGGGCGTACTCGGTTTCCTGCTTGTCGTCGTTTGGAATACCAAACACGGTAAACGGCGCAGGTGCAGGATGGGTTTCGTACTCAGCTTCAACCGCTGCCAGCTTCACTTTTTGTACATCACCAAGTTCGTAACCACTTTCATCACCCAGCACAATCACTGAAAGCGTTGAGGCCAAGCCAAAGCTAGCAGCAATGGCAAACGAACGGCGCGCAAAGGCGATGTGCTTGTGATTAAGTAAGTAATAGCTTGAAATTGCCAACACAAACATTGCGCCGGTAACATAGCCTGCTGACACAGTGTGAACAAATTTGACCTGTGCTACGGGGTTAAAAATAACCTCAGCAAAGCTGGTCATTTCCATACGCATGGCTTCAAAATTAAATTCAGCACCTACCGGGTATTGCATCCAGCCGTTGGCAATCAGGATCCACAGTGCAGAGAAGTTTGAACCAATGGCCACCAGCCAAGTCGCCATAAGATGCTTCACCTTTGACATTTTGTCCCAGCCAAAGAAGAACAACCCCACAAAGGTAGATTCCAGGAAAAAGGCCATTAGGCCTTCGATGGCAAGTGGCGCGCCGAAGATATCGCCTACGTAGTGAGAATAATACGACCAGTTCATTCCAAACTGGAATTCCATGGTTAAGCCTGTGGCTACACCAATGGCAAAGTTAATTCCAAACAGCTTTCCCCAGAACTGGGTCATCTGCTTATAAATTTCTTTACCCGTCATTACGTATACCGATTCCATAATGGCAAGTAAGAAACTAAGCCCCAAAGTTAAGGGTACAAATATAAAGTGGAACATTGCAGTTAATGCAAATTGCCACCGCGATAGTTCTATTAACGTATCGCTCATGGGTTATCTCCCTTGTATTTCGTGTGCGCGTTAAACGCTTAGCAGAAAAAGTGGTTTAAAATTCAGTGATGAACACATGAATATGCCGCATGGCAAGAGCACGGTTTATGCCATACACCTGTAATTAAGCTGCTCAAGCCCAATTACCGATGAATGGCGGTATTTTCGTACTGTGCGGATAAATTATTCCACGACTGGGAGTTTGGCTTATTGATCCAACGCAACAATTAATGGTGAACAATGCGCCATATTTGTCACTCAAATGACAAATATGACACGAAAGAAAGATCACGTAGGTGAACATTGAGAGGTAGAGAATAGGGCGCGTTAGGGTGTATATGTGATTGTGAATGCACCCCGTAAATCACCCAATTCAAACCCTGTAGCTTGATCATTGGGATAGTGTTCTAAAATGGCGTGCTTTACTGACGGTGCCACATTGGCTCCGTGGCAGGCCATACATACTTGCCCTTGTTCAATTGCCATCATGTACCTAAACTCACCGCTTTCGCTATCGTATTGATAAGTTTCAATAGGTCTTTTAGGGGTCAAATTGTCTTGCTTAGCTTTGGTCAGTAATTGTGAAAACCACGCTAGCTGCTCACGCTCCCAACGATCTGCCGCATTGTTTGGGTTCCTTACTTTTAGCGCGGTACGCCCAACCTCCCACCCGTTTTGACTAAGCGCTTGAGCAATAGGAGCCGCTGCCACCTGACATTCGTTGACGCCAGCCTCAAGTCCTCCGGATTGAATTGCTTGCTGTAATCGTGACTTTAGTGCGCCTCCCAACGCTTTTGCATGTAATCGCGCTTCTTTAACTTTTTCCTGTACACTATTTTCACTTTGTTGCTCATTAGCAGTTGTAGTGTTTGCCAAGGAATGAGCACTACTTGCCAATAGACTTATCGCTACCAGCATTACGCCATTTTTCATTATAAAGCTCTCCTAGGAATTAGATGGACTTCTATCGAAGTTCTGCCATTTATCTCAAACAGTGAACAAGCTCTATGCCAATATGATAGATTGCCAGAATTAAATTAGAACAAACTAATATTCAGCCGCCTATGAATATATCCATAGTACAAGCGATGATAGATGCGATAGATAAACCCGCAATCTTCATTAACCCAAGCTACGTTATTGAGGCTGTTAACCAGCCATACAGAGACACCTACCCTGTAGATATAAAGCTTGGCTTTAGTACCTGCTATCAAGTCTCTCACCGCAACAGCAAACCTTGCGATAAGTGCAGCGAGCATTGCCCCATGCAAGAGAGTAAAACCACGGGGCGAGCGGTTAGCGTAGTGCACGTTCACACTACCAGTGAAGGTCAAAGCTACTGTGACATTCTCATGCGCCCAATCTTCGACGGTAGCGGAGAGTTATTAGGCTACTTGGAAATACTTGATAAGCTGTCGTTTGCCTCAAACCAACCTTCAGCAGGGAAAATGGTGGGTGACTCAGAAGTTTTCAAAGCAATGCTTAACAAAATAAATCGCGCTGCTAACTCAGATATCTCAGTGCTTCTGTTTGGGGAAACCGGTACAGGCAAAGAGTTGGTGTCCCAAGCACTGCACTCTAGTAGCCACCGCGCAAACAAACCGTTTATTGTCATCGAGTGTACCGGCATGTCTGACACCCTACTTGAGAGCGAGCTATTCGGTTATGAAAAAGGTGCGTTTACTGGCGCAACAACAAACAAGAAAGGACTCATAGAAGCAGCGGAAGGCGGCACATTATTTTTTGATGAAGTGGGTGATATTCCACTTTCAACACAGGTAAAGCTACTGAGGTTGTTCGAGTCGCAAACTTATCGTCCAGTAGGAAGTGTAGTCTCTAAAAAGGCTAACTTTCGTTTAGTGTGTGCAACACACAAAAATCTAAAGCATATGGTGGAAACGGGCGAATTCAGACAGGACCTGTACTACCGCATTGCCGGCTTTCCTATCAATCTGCCTTCTTTAAGACAAAGAAAGTCAGATATAGCGCTGATAGCAGCCCACTTTCTAGCAATGTCTAAAGAGAAAAAGCGGTTTCATAAAAACGCGCTGGAAAAACTCACTAACTATCCGTTCCCAGGCAATATTCGCGAACTCAAAAATATTGTAGACCAGGCCATTTTACTGGCTGATGAGACGACTATTTACGAGGCAGACTTGCCCGACCTCGATAACATTAGCTCTGATGCTATCAATGATACTTCGTCATTCAACGGTAACGTTGTGACCTTAGACGAAATGGAAAGCCAATATTTACGTCAGGTTCACTCTTCTTTTAATGGCGATGCACAGCAATTTGCAAAAGCGCTGGGCGTGAGTACCCGTACACTTTACAGAAAGCTGAAAAAAGCGGGGGTTGGAGATACTTAATAATAATAGGTAGAAAAATTACCAAAACGCAGGCTATGATAAAAAGGCGCTAACCAGATAAAGAAAAATGACTTTAAGACGCCTACTTACGCTAACACTGTGCCTTTGTATGCTTTTGCAAAATGCATTAGCACTCGGCCTTGCTGCCCATACTATGCAGCAAGCACGTGCGCTTGTAGGTGAAGATATAGAACTTATCTGTACTGGCAAAACCATGCGCTACATTTCAGTCAGCGCCACAGAGTTTGAAGGTGAGTTCGTTTTTGTAAGCCCTGAACTACTTAAAGCTCCCGCCGAGCACGTTGACTGTACCAATGGCACGTTAGCCGACCTACCTCAGGTTGACGAGCCACTACATGCCACATTACCTTTGCTGTCGCTAGTTCGCTACCGTGCTTTAGTGGCGCGTTTAGCGGCTAAACCCTTTACAGACTTCGCCTACGCGGCGCCGCTAAGCCGCGCCCCACCACATGCATAACAACCTCTAAAACACACTGAACATGCATGCTTTAACCATGCACAACACTCGTTTTTTAAAATGGAATTGTTATGAAGCAATCTATCATTGCGCTTGCAGTATTCACTGCGTGCGCGCCTGTACATATTTACGCAAACACTACCGACTTGGCCGATAACACTTCAACCGAAGTGATCACCGTTATTGGCTCACCGCTTTCCCTTAGCACGCAAAATGTCGAACAAGAGTCTGTTATTGCTACCAGCAATATTGACGCTGACTTCGGCGATCAGCTCGCCACATTACCTGGCGTATCGATATCTCGAAATGGCCCGGTGACAGGGCTTATTCAGTATCGAGGACTTTATGGTGACAGAGTTGGCGTGAGCATTGACGGCGTCGATATAACTGGTGCCGGGCCAAACGCCATGGACTCGCCCCTTTCTCATGTACTGCCAGAACCAGGGCTGACTGCCACCCTTTACCGAGGAATTGTACCTGTAAGTGCAGGTGTGCAAACGTTAGGCGGAAAGCTTCGTATTCACTCTGATGCCTCAGCACTTTTTGACTTGAATACAGGCTTTGGCGGTAGCGCAAGTGCCAGCGCAATATCTCCGGGAAGCGGACAGCAATATCAGGGCAACGTGTTTTATAAAAGTGAGCAAGCTTTTGTTAGCGGCGCCTTCACTCATCAACAGCGTGACGAACGAGAGTCAGCAGATAAGAGCGTTATACCGAACAGCCATTACCATAGAAATGGCGGTAAAATTAGGGCGGGCTATGAGTGGGGTAACCACCAAGTCGATGTGAGTTATCAGCAACTTAATACTAATGAAAGCGGCACATCGGCTTTAGCCATGGACATTGGCTTTATTGATGCCGCTTGGTATCGACTGGGCTATCGCTATAGCGCAAACGATAGCGAGTTCTTTACGTTAAGCTGGTTTGGCAACAGCAACCAACATGCCATGGACAATTTCTCACAGCGCATGGTGATGTCTGCCAACATGGCGAGAGAGAATAACGCGGATGCTATTGCTCAAGGTGTAGATGCCACCTATGTAATGCCATTTTATGAAGGTGACCTCAAACTGGGTGCCTATCTGCACCACAGCAGGAATAACTCAACCATCACCAACCCTAATAACGGCATGTTCTTCGTTGATAACTTTACCAATGCAGAAAAAGACACGGCCAGTGTGTACACCGAATGGCAGCAGGATAAAGCGTCTTTCTCTACAACGATTGGCGTGCGATATACACGTGTTGACATGGATGCTGGGCTAGCTGGTTCTAATATGGTTATGATGAACCCTGCCATTGCCAAACTCGTTGATGATTTCAACGCGGCAGAACGCAGTAAGAGCTATAACATGTTGGACGTTGCCGCCAGCACGCGATATCACGCCAGCGACGATGTCGATATCATTCTTGGGATATCACAGAAAAACCGTGCTCCTACTTATTACGAACGCTATACGTGGCTACCTCTTGGCATTTCTGGGGGAATGGCAGACGGGTTTAACTACATTGGTAACCTGGCTTTAGACAACGAAACTGCACGCCAGATAGATGTGGGTATAGATTACCGTTTCAAAAGCTGGTTAGTTTCTCCTCGTCTCTTTTATCAAGATATTGAAGACTATATTACTGGTTCTCCCAGCACGAATATGGCGGCCAATATGGTCTCTACCATGATGGCAGGCACAACACCATTTCAATGGACTAATACAGACGCTGTAATTAAAGGGGCAGATCTGACTGTTTCGGGTAACGTGTTTGATCACGTGAAGCTTAACGCAGTAGCAAGTGTTCAGCACGGTAATCGCGACGATATCGACGATGCGTTGTTTCGTATCGCCCCCGAACAGCTAATCACCACCATTCAGTGGGATACACAGCTACTTAATGCGCCAATGGCGCTGCAACTAACGTCAGAATTGGCAGGAGCACAAAACCACGTTTCAGCGCTACAAAGTGAAAACACTACCGCTGGATATGGATTAGTGCACATTACGGGGCTTTTCACTCTTATAGATAATGCGCGGTCAAATCTTCAGATTACGGCCACCATTCATAACCTATTTGATAAGCATTACGCCCCACACACAGCGGGAATTAACCGCGTGAGGAATACTGATGTTGCACTAGGTGAGCGAGTACCCGCAGCGGGACGAGAATGGCATCTATCGCTGAGCTACAGGTTCTAATTGTTTAAAACTCAAACCCCAAAAGCCAAACGCAATATGTAGGTTCAGCCCTGAGTAAAAGCTAAAGGCAAAAAGATAAACCAGTGATTCTCCTTCGCTGGTTTATCTACTCGTAATGTCTGATACACATGCCGTTTTAAACGCTAGAAATGAAAACTTATGCACTAACGTAAGTATTTTGAAGGTAAAGAGCTGTGTCAGATTACAGCGGGAAATAAGGTTGAGAATGCCTGCCACAAGAGCCGCAGGGCCAACAGTGTCACCACTATCTTGAACGCCAGCATAAATTTTTCAGCGGGGACACGCTTTAATACCTTCAAGCCGAAAAACGTGCCGAGCGCACCACTGGCAATCATAATAATGATAAGCCCCGCCCACTGGGCAAAGGAAAATCCTACAAAGGTAAAAACAAACGCTTTAAGGCCGTGTTGCAGTGTCATACAGCTGGCAAACGTGCCGGTTATCTGCATTTTGCTGTAATTATTTCTGTGTACAAATGCCGCCACCAAAGGCCCTGTAGCACCTACAAACATTGAAACCAACGTGGTTACTAACCCTGCCAATGTTCTACCCACGGGGTTAATTTCTTGTGCTTTGGGTTTACTCCCCCACACCAGAAATAAAATAAATGCGGCAACCGCAAATTGTATAATAACCAACGGCAGCTGAACCACAATAAACGAAGCCAAGAACGCGCCAACGATTGCGCCTAAAGAAAAATACTTCAGCATATTCCAGTCGATATGCCTTGCCGTCATCAGTGCACGGTTGCCGTTTGAACCAAGCTGTACTAAACCGTGAACCGGGATCACCGCACTGACTGGCATAGTACCGGCCATTACTGCCAGTAATAAGACCCCGCCACCAATACCCAGCGTTGCTGTCATCATCGACGTAAAGAAGGATGTAACAACAAGTACCACTGATGATGATATCGACAGCGCATCATTGGCCGTTAACCAGCTATAAAGTAACTCCAAGGGTCAAATTCCACTTTAATTCGTAACACAGTTTGCGTGGTTTTGGTGATCATTACACCGAAACACATCGTTTAAATATCATACAAGAGTCACGCCTAGCGCGTAAGGTTATTTATCATGCCGTCTATTAGTTATCTAAACAAAGCACTTCGAATAATATGCGACAAGCAATGTACAAAAGGCGCTAAGCTTGTTGCCAGGCAACTTCTCCGCAATAGCGGGTTCACTGATAGAGATATTAATGAGTGTTTAAAGCAGGGCTCGATTATTCGCATTACCATATTTGAAGCCTAGGGTAGCGTTACACCTTACATCTTATACCTTACACTCACCGCTTGCCCACTCATCCCCATGGGTCTAATTTCTACACCTAAAAACTCATTGACTTTCCTTATTGTGCACAGGATACTCAGGTCATTAAATACTCACTAGCAGCGCACTGTTTTTAAATACTATGCCTACAAACACGAATACACATACTGCTTACTCAGCGTCTGCGCTGATTATTATTCTCGCTATTCTAAGGAATGGGCGGGTTAGCTAGTGCGTAAATAGAATTCACTAAACCCGCCGCAAAGGCGGGTTTTTTATTGGCTCGTCTTGCGGTAAAAATAACGGAACGACAGCCATGAACAATCCAATATCTCACGTGTTACAGCAGTTGCACGACGCAGTAAACCGCGGCGATCAAGACGCCTTATCCCAATGTTATGCTAGCGATGCAACAGTGGTCGCGACCCCTATGTCCAGCTCAACGCAAAACCAAGCCGCTGAAGAACATTCCACGCAGCGCGACTGCGTTGAAGCCCTGCTTAAATTTCAAAAGAAATTCATGCCCGATCATTTTGTTACAACCGGAGATGAACGGGTTATACAAGCCGGTGACGTAGCGCTAGTCGTCGCTAAGCTTTACCTTGTCCCCAAAGCAACACCCAACGCCCTACCCTGCGAGGGTAAGCGCGCCGTTTACGTTCTGCAAAGGGATGCAAGTGGTGAATGGCGCTGTGTCATCGATAACTTCTTCGGTACAGACTTGTTAGATTTTGCGTGATTCTCTTTTATCCACAAGATCAGAGTCAAAAGCGGAAGTAGGTAAATTGGGCCAGACGATTTCTTAAATAGGGGCATATTGCTATGCCCCTAGTCTTCATCTACGATCTAAATGCTTGTTAGCATTTTGCAGAGCATTACATCTGATTAGTGGTCGTGATCGTCGTGCTCGTGTTCTTCAGCAATACCTAGCCAAACTGCACCTGTAGGCTCAAAATCCAGTTCAAGCAAGGTTTCCGTGGTCTCGGTTTCCAAATCAACAGCAATGATAGCTTGCGCAACCGGGTCAACAACAAACAAGGCTTCTTCGTGTTGCGATGCCGCCATGCTAAATGACTGACCTTCCGCTAGGTTTGCGGCGCTGGCACTGGCCACATCAATTTTGTGCGCAAATTCCCAGTGCGTGTCACCGTCTTCTGCATGCGCTTCTAGCAGTGTTACAAAACCTTTGTCGTCTAAAATAACAAAGAATTCACCGCCCATTGAGAAGCCGTATGACACTGCATGAGCGTCAGTCTCTGGCTGCCAGTCAATCACGCTCATTGTGCTAGTTACAGGCGACACATTGGCCAAGATGGCGCTGCCACCGCCGTGCTGTGAAGCAATACCAATAAACGCTTCTGCGTGTTCATGTCCATACATTGTGCCAATGCGCAGATCGCCAAGCCCATCAATGTTGTCAATAAACGCGCTGGTAAATACCTCATCATCTTCGTTGAGAATTAATACGCCGTCGCTACAGCCAAATGCCACAGCGATTTCGTTTTGAGCGGCGCCATGTAAATCAGCACACTCGCCATCAAAGCGTTGATCTTCTTCGTACTCGCCATCATGCCAGTGATATACCGCAACGCTGTCTGGCAAGATTGGGTTAGCAGAACGAGACTCTGCATCATCACGACGTACAGTACTAATTAGCATGTCTCCACGCGGTTCCGCGACACCGTGCATATTTACAGTAAATTCCAAAGTAGGAACTTCTGTAATTTCACTGGCAATTTGGGTGTCAGTTACCACTTTTACCGCTGCCGGCATGCTGGTATCGGCATTTCCGTCGTAAAACACAGCAAGCTGACCGTCGTGTGTTACTACATGAGTCGGTTGACTACCTTCAAGTGTGAAACCAGACAGACTTGGGGCTTCTTCATAGTCGTGCAGGTGCTCTACGTGATCTTCTCGCCATAATCCACCATCAAGAAACTCAATTAATCCGTTTGCTCGGCTGTTGATGACTGCAAAGCGATAGTCTGCGGAGGCGCTTACACTGCTTCCATCAAAGGTTGCAGAAAACGTATCAAGTACTGAATTATCATCTAGATCAAAGACAGTGAGCGTATTTGATGCAGCATCGGCAACAACCAATCTGCCTTCACTTTCAATTTCATAGTCTGAGTCGTGGTCGTCATCGTGATCATGGCCGTCGTGGTCGTGATCATCCTCTGGCACCTCAATAGGATCCAGCTCTACGATATTGGTTTCTGCATCACCACAGCCTGCAAGCAAAAGTGCGCTGGCTATGGCGCTTAGTACTAGTCTATTTTTCATGTGTGTATCCCTATCAATAATTCTTTTTTGTAAGCTGAACTTAGAAATAACCGCGTACGCCGAAAGCAAAGTTTCTACCCGGACGTGGTGCAATATCTTTCAAAAATGAGGTGTGAACGCGCGCTTCTTTGTCGGTTAGGTTTTCACCGCTCAGGTAAACCGATAAATCAATATCTCCCAAAGGAATGTCGTACGTGATTGAAGCATCAACAAGGGTGTAGCCGTCCGTTTCAGTCTCGAACGTCGAGATATCGTCTTGTTTTGCAAAATATGTGATGTCTAAATCTGCGCGAATGTTATCTAACGTGTAGGCAACGTGTGAGCCCACTCGCATGGGCGATGTGCGAGGCAGTGCGCCACCATCTTTAAGGCGGGCTTTAACGTAGTCGGCGAAGAAATCGAGTTTTAGGTTGTCAGTGGTTTGCCAGGCAACTTGTAACTCAAAACCATGAAGAATGGCGTCAGCTGAACCAAACAGGTAAACAGGTAATTCATCGCTGTGTTCATCTTCGCTATGCTCTTCGTCCCCGTGCCCTTCTTCACCGTGGTCATGGTCATGTCCACTTTCAGCGAATAAGCCGGTTTCTTCTTGGAAGTAGTAGTTATCTACTTGGTTATAAAAGGCATTAAATACAAAACCAACGTCGCCCTGTGTTTTTCTGAACGTTAGGTCGATGTTGTTTGCTGTCTCAAGATCGATTGCCGTTTGAGAAAGCACAAACTCGCCTTCCTCTGACAAATCAAACAGGGCGCCAATTTCATAGGTACGGGTGCCAATATGCGGGCCAAAAGAAAGAAGCTCGGAGGCAGAAGGTGCGCGCTCTGAACGGGAAAGTGAAACGCCCACGTTATAGCTTTCACTAATGGTATAAACCACACCCGCTGATAGCGATATAGGTGTAAACTCTTGATTTACCGCGAACTGTCGTATGAACTCGCTGCCTTCATGTTCATGTTCGTCGTGAGCATGCTCATCATGTTCATCGCCGTGCTCGTGAGCGTCAAGCTCAGGCAACAGCACACTTGATGCGTCTAATGTTACGCTTTCCGCTCGCGCCCCTAATTGAACCAGAAAATCACCAAAGTGACGCTCTTCCATGAGTGCTACAGCAAACATCTCCATTTCTGAAGGCGGTGTAAAGGCTTCTTCGCCTTGAGCGAATACATCGCTCCCTTTGTAATGAAGGCTGATACCACCGCGCCAGCCAGCCATGGGTTTATGCAATAAGTCTACGCGTAGTTCTTCGGTTTCATTACTAAAAGTGGTACCTACTAAACCGCCCTCAACTTCAGCATGTTCATAATCGGTATAGCCCGCTCTAAAGTGAACACTTTGCAAAAAGTCATTGGTAAAGTTGTACTCACCTAAAAGCTGATACTTAGTTTGCTCAAGATCAGCGAATACCGAAGTATCTCCGCCATGGCTGTGCCCAGGCACGCCATACTCTCGCTCAAACCGCTCTACCGCTACGCCAACATAGCCTTGGTCGAATAAGTAGCTGGTCCCTAGCGTAAACCCACTCGATTCTTCGTTACTGTTTTCAACCACATGGGCGCCATCCGGGTCATCAATGTCAGGGGCAACAGGTGTTTCATAATCATTTGAATCGCGATAAAAACCGTCAGCATAGAAGGCCATGTTGTCCACGCCAGTAGTCACGTTAAACGTTCCAAGCTTCTGGTCGTTAACGGTTTGCGTTTCTAATACAAATTCACCACGCGTTTCAGTGGACGTGGGCACACGTTGGTCAACTACGTTCACAACCCCGCCTATCGCACCGCTTCCGAAGAACAGGGTTGCTGGCCCTCGCAGCACTTCAATTTGTTTAGCGGTTGATGCTTCACTTGCTACTGCATGGTCGGGGCCAACACGAGAAACGTCGCTCACATCCAAGCCATTTTGAGTAATCAGTACCCGTGGGCCACTAAGTCCACGAATGATTGGCGTGCTCGCAACATTGCCATGGAAGTTAGACTGTACGCCGGGTAATTTTTCTAGCGTATCGCCCAGCGTGGCCGCTTGTTGACGACGTAGGGTTTCGCCAGATAACACGCTCACTGGTGTGGCCGATTCCATCACCGATAAATGCATAGGCGTGGCGTGCACGTCAATCACTTCGATAGCACTACGCGCCAGGACAAAGGTAGCGCCACCCGCGTTGTCAGATTGAACTTGCGTATGCTTATGTAAGTGAGCGAAGCCAGATGCGAATATGTGAAGCGTATAGTCGCCCTCCTTTACGTCAGAGAAAGTAAACTCGCCCAACTCGTTAGTGCTGGTAACACGCTTTAGCGCCTCAATTTCAACAGTGGCATTGGCGAGCGGCTTTCCGGCTGCATTAGTTACCGTGCCAGAAAGTGTTTGTGCCATTACTGACGGAGATGCTAATAGCAACGCAGGCGCTGAAAGCGATAAGCCTAACGCCAATCGAGACAGTTTCATTATTCTAACCTCTGAATTTATGTAATGTGATAATGTATCATATCTATTTTTATGGTATGTTATATTGTAACGTTTACGCAAGAGGTAAAAATGAAAACCATTTCTATTACGTGGAAGAATTCACAAAAAGCGCTACGCGCCTCTTCAACTTTTCTTAAGGTAGGTACTTTTGTCGGACTAAACTCGGCTGGAATGGGTATCAACGCTGTTCATGCTGCGCCTCATACTCACGGCGAAGGCAAACTACAAATCCTACAAGCGGGAAGTGAGTGGCAGTTTGTGCTGCAACTGCCTGCTGCTGATGTTCTGGGGTTTGAATACGCGCCATCCACGACTAGCGAGAAAAAACGTTATGAAGAAACGCAAAAGGTTTTTCAGCGCTTTGACGACATTTTTACCCTAAGCAATACGTGTGAATTACTCGATACCACACTTGAAAGCCCATGGGAGGTAGCTAACGAGCATGAGAGTGAACACGAAGGCCATGCCCATCGCAAAACGCATTCTGATTTTCGTGTCGCATATTTGCTTAGTTGCCAAGGCCCCGTAAAACGTATTGAGATGACAGGGTTTCCCCATTGGCCAAGCCTGCAGCACGTTAATGCAATTTGGGTAACCAACGAAGGACAAGGCGCACTAAAGATAACTCCAAGTCAGCCAACCTTACTGATAAGCAGCTAGTTAGATTTTTTACTCTCTCAGGCGCAAGCTTCACCCATTAAGCGTGCGCCATAGCAATTTTCGGACAAACTATGAATTCGATATCTCAAGGAAGCAGCGCAATGCCAAAAGTGCAGTTCATTTCAGACAGGCTCGCTATGCTCCTCTCATCCCTTTGCGTAATACATTGTTTATTAACGCCTATTTTATTAATTTCCATACCTGCACTGGCAGGTGTGTCAATTCTCAATGATGAAACCTTCCATCAAATATTACTGTTCTTTGTGTTGCCCATCGGTGTTTTTGCGCTCTCACTAGGCTACCTACATCACAAAAATAAGTGGGTAGTATTTGCTGGCGTTTTTGGCCTAACACTTTTAAGTAGTCCACTGCTCGTTGAGTGGATAGGCTTAGGACACGAAGTACTAGGTGAATATGGTGAAGTAACAATCACGGTAATCGCGTCGTTTATTATCGTTGGTGCGCACCTGATTAACTATAGGCTTAGGTCAACCGTGCAGGTGCCTGTTTGCGAAGAGCGCGAGACCACTCAATCACAACCCTATTAGTTCCATCATAACCTCAAAAGCGGGTAATTCTTATCGAGCGACGCTCGATGTAAGCCGTTTTTGAGGTCTCATTCAGAGGTTATTTTGTCTAGTTTTAATCATTCCGACACGGTACTTCCCGATGTCACTACAGAGCATTCCACTGCGCAACTTCCTGTTATTGATAGTGTAGGCATGCAGGGCATTGCTATCCCTCTGCACGTGCTAGGTAAACGCGGTGAGCGCTTAGCCAGTAAGGCTACTGTTGATGTAACAGTAAGTTTAGATCATCCCAATGCTAAAGGCATTCACATGTCTCGATTGTACAGCTTGCTGCAGCGATATTTGAGCAACCAAGACTTACATAAGTCGGCACTTGTGTCGTTAATGAACGCGCTTATCGAGTCTCAAGATGGACTGAGTAACAGCGCTCAGCTTAATTTACACTTTGACCTCACCGTGTCACGCCCGGCGCTTATAAGTAAGATGTCAGGTTATCAATCGTACCCTGCTTCACTTTGTATAAGGCGTTCACCAACCGGTTATAAGGCACAGTTAAAGCTAACAGTACCGTATTCTAGTACTTGTCCTTGTTCCGCCTCACTTTCCCGCCAGGCGTTGTCAGATGCATTTGTACAGCAATTCGAAGGAAAAGATTTATTGGTAGAAGAAATGGGGGCTTGGCTGGCTTCCAAACAAGCCAGCATCGCCACGGCACATGCGCAGCGTTCCTTTGCCGTTATAACCCTAGACTTAAGCGACAACGAAATTCCCGATTTTGTTGGTATTATTGATCTGATAGAAAACGCGTTAGGCACACCGCTTCAAACCGCAGTTAAGCGTGAAGACGAACAGGCGTTTGCCAAGCGTAATGCTGAAAACCTAATGTTTGTAGAAGATTCGGTAAGGCGACTGCATGAAGCGTTAAGTACGTATTACCAAGCTACCTATTTTCGTGTAAAAGTAGTACATCAAGAAAGTCTGCATGCACACGACGCCATTGCTGAAATATCAGGCCCAGTTTATCGATAAGTTCAGGGGTAATTATGGTGTTGAAACCCTTAGGCAGAAAAAACGATAAAAGGAAAATAACATTGTTATCTCTTAACAAACTCTCTTACATCAGCAAAGCAGCGTGCATAGGCGCTGCAGTATCGGCTATTGCGGCGTGCTCGTCTACGCCATCAACCCCGCTTGCTGGTGTAAAAACACATACCCTTTCGAACGCCGTGGTGTATCAAACCAGCAGCAAAGAGTACCCTGTTCTTTCCAGCTTTGTGTATAGCCAAGCTATTGCAGCACTACCTACGCGCTTTGCCGATGGCGACGTTGTGGTGATGGATGTTGATGAAACTGTATTAGATAACAGCACATACCAGAAAGAGCGCGAAAGCGTAGGTTTGGGCTACTCGTCAAAAAGCTGGGCTGATTGGGTAAAGCGTGAAGAGGCTACACTGGTACCGGGAGTAGCCGCTTTCATCGATGAAGTTGTTGCACGAAATGGCAAGGTGGCGCTTATTACGAATCGCGATAAAACACTTGATAGTCACACGTGGAATAACCTCTTGGCGCAAGGTTTACCACTTACCACGAGTAATACCTGTGTTGTTGGCCGCACTGCTGAAGACAAAGAAGCGGTAGGCCAAGAAGGTATGGTTAATGACAAGGACTTGCGCAGAATGAAGCTTACCCAGGGCAAGATCGCATGTTCAAATAAGTCTAAAGACGCGACGTCTACGTGGGCTATGCCTCACACTATTATCATGCAAATTGGGGACAACATTGAAGATGTAGGCGGCGTAACTCAAGAATCTGCCAACGTTGAGTTGCTTATGCCACGAGTGGGCACAGAGATTTTTATTCTGCCAAACCCCATGTACGGTTCTTGGTAAACCATTGATAAAGTAAAATCAACGAATGTCGCTTTCTATATGGAAAGCGCCGTTCGTTAAATTAGCGTTATCATCATTAATGCCGTTTCCCAGCCCTGAATAGGGCTTTATTTCTATCACGTCCAGTAAGTAAGCGGATGTGCCCTGAGGGTCTTCATACAACCCGGTAGAAAACTCACCCGAGAACGTATACGCCTGATGGATGTCTATTCCTCTAATACCGCTTTGCTCGTGGGTATTATTCAACGAAACAAACACAATTTGATTCGGTGGCGGTGGTGGATAGTGAATACACGCGCCGAAATAAGGCACAATAAAGAACGCCGTTATTTCTCGCTGTGCATTGGCTTCTACAGGCACAATAAACCCGCTGAGTTCGACGTACTTGCCGTTAAATGTATCAACCGTATTCACTGAGATTAGCGCTTGCTGGTATTCATCGTCAAACGTGCGTTGAATAGACTGAAATACCTGTTCATGAAGGGGTAAATTCTGCTGAGGATTTTGAGTCGATTGGGTCTTGCCCAACAGCGCCTTTTCGGCGTCAGGTAACAGCGCGTCCCACGATAAGGGTTGGAACTGTTGAACGGTAGTTAATCTGTGGCTGTCTTGATAAATCGGCGTGTTATTCTCAAAAAAACGCTCAATTACGCTATCAAGCTTACCGCTTAACTTATCCCTCAGGCCGAGCCCCACCAGCGCGCCCAATGCAGTGAAAGCAATAAGAGAAGCCAGTAAAACGTACGTGGCGCGCTTCATACATTATCCTAGCTTTTAACTTGCTAAAATTTTGACTTTGCGGGTGTAAGTTACCGGCACATTCTTTTTAAGCGCATAGACTTTCAGAACAAGTTCGTGCGTGCCTTCTTCTTGTGCCTGAAAGCTAATGGCTTGTTCGCCCTTTGTAGACGGCAGAGAAAAGCGCTGCGGCGAAAGTAGCGTTACGCCATCACTTGCCATCACATCTACGCTAACTTCTTTGTAGTTTGAAGGAATCGTAAATCGCAGCGGAACGGCTGACGCCTCAAACTTAGCCACTTCTCGCTTTCTGTCGATATTGAGTGAAATGAGCGGCTCCTTAGCTGCCGCTAAGTGCTGTTGCATCATGGGGTGCTGAAAGCCAAACTGCATGTTTCCCATACCTGCGTGTAACTCACACGCAGTACTATGAAATGCTATAAGACTTGATAAAACGGTAGCTGCAACGACTGTTTTTTTCATATCAGTTACTCCTCGTAAAGCGCGAAGCTGTCTAGCACTAACGAATAGGCAGATGTACCTAGTGCGCTTTCGTGGTTGTCTATTTTTACCGTGCCTTCAAACCAATAAGGGTCGTACAAGTTCTCAACTGCAATGCCTTCTTTGTATTCAACATACAAAATTTGATTTGGCGGCGGTGGTGGCATGTGTAAGCAAGCCCCAAAATAAGGAACGACGAAAAAAGCCGTCGCTTTTTGCTCATCGTTTTGTTCTAAAGGCACTATAAATCCAGGGATGCGGATAGCCTTCCCGTCAAATGCCTCTATCACTCGCGTCGACACTAACGCTTGTTGGTATCGCTGTGCTTGTTCATCTTCTAGCTGCTTTGAAGCAAAGTCATCGACAGAGTCGGCGGCAGAGCCATCGGCAATATCGTTTAAAAACTCAGGTCTGTTTAAAAGCGCACTCAAATCGTCCTCGGGCATAAGAGCTACCCAGTCAATTTCCTCGTAATTGGCGGCTTGGGTTGGGTTTAATGTGCTAAATAAAACCAACAGTGCCGCAATTAAACCGAATTTAACGCTTGAAAGCGCGACAGAAAATTTCACAAAGATAACCTAACATACCATTTAAAATCACGTTATAACATATCACAACGTAGTGAATTGCGATAAACGTTTATCTTTGCAAAATGTTACTTAGCGCCAGTTACTCAATAGAAAATGCTTTGCTAGCGCATTTGTGAAGCATCAGTTAATTGCGCTAGCTCCCGTTCACTTTTAAGCCCAAGTACGTGTTTAAAAAATAGCGTTGCTGGGCAAAAGCCAGTGAAGCTTTGTTGAAATAAGTTTGCGCCGATAAACACGGTGAACCACATAAAGTTTGCATGAACAAACTGGGTTAGGACTACAGATAACAACACCATGAACCCTGCAAATGCAGTTAATGCTTTTTCCTGTGACATAACGAATTCCTTAAATATTGAAGAAGATTAAAAATAAAATCGATAGGCAACAAACGCATTACTTGCGTCTTCAAACTGCCCCCAAAACGTATAGTTATCCTTACCTGAAAACACATTTACGCCCGCTCGCACTTGCCACTTATCAGTGGGCGAATAAGCCACTGTAGTCTTTAGGTATCCGTCGCTATCGCTGGGTGAATAAAACAGAAAAGTATTTAATGTCAGTGTTTGACGAAGTGCTAACCACGTTAAACGGGTCGTCACCCAATGGCGATATTTCTCCTGAACTCGCTCAGAAGACGAGACTGTTCTATCTAGGCCATCCGCATTGTGTAAGTACTCGGTGTACCACTGGAAACCACCGGTAAGATTTGCGGCAATTTCTTGGCTATAGCCTAGTAAGAAACGACTTTGATCATTCGCTATTTGCCCGTCAGTTCCATCTATGTCTTCAAGGCTGTTGAAGAAAACGTATTCCGCATTTGCTATCCCCCGCCCCAGAGGCGTAACAACACTTGCGCCATAGGCATTCATTTTACTGTAGCGCGGTCTTCCAAGAGAATCTGTCGCGGTGGGCTGCCTTGTATAACCGGTGTAACCATAGCCTGCGATCTCTACCCCTTTAACGGATTTATACACCCTTAAGGCAAGCTCACTTCCTCGTGGGCGATTCTCACGCTCAACAGAAAACGAAGGGGCAATGTTTTCATCCAATTGCGGGCTGTAAAAAGAAAATATTTCGCCTGTAATACCAATATCAGGCTCAAATTCAGGTGTGACGACTAAATCTACATTGGCAAAATCCGTGTAGCCCGACACCTTTAATGCATTACTCGGCGCTTTAAGGTATTCGTCTTCTCTTCCTGCAAAGAACGACTGATAATCTTTAGGGAAGAGATCATTTAAGAACAAGTAATCCCCTGTCCCCCAGGTCAGTACTTGCTTACCGACTTTGATGTCAAATGCACTTGCCCAGTCCCCCGTGCCGACTAAAGCGCTGGGTAGAATGCTGCTTAAGCTTCCTTGCCATGCCAGTTCGCGAAGTTGTGATTCCCACGACGACGTTACGCCGTCATACCAAACGTCGGCTTTACTGGAAATGGAAGAACTGTCTAATGCATAGTCTGCGCGAAATTGAACTCTGGCGTCGCGCAATGTGCTCTTATTTAACACGGATGGCGCGTTAGCAGCTTGAAAACTCTCGTTCATTTGTGAATTCTGACTGCCAAACGCAGTAGCCATGTCACGGGAAAAACGGTTTCCTACTGCGAGCTCGGCAAAGCCAGAAATACGAAGTTTACTTTTGCTCTCAGTGCCCCATTCGTCATCCCACTCATCGTTCCAATCGTCACCTGATTCGACATTGTTGTCCCCAGGCCACACGCTGTCCCATTCGTCGTTTGGGTTAGCTTCCTGCTGCTGTTCACCGCTTTTCACCGGGTCTTTCTGATTCTGGTTTTCAACACTCACTGTCTGGGCGTTTAGCGGTAGACTAACTACAGTCGTAAACGCAAAAGTGAAAATAAAAGGCGAGAGCAAAACATGCGCCCTCCATTGCTTTTTAACCCGCTCAGAAAGACCATAGGCTTGGCTAGGCAGCGTTATCCACATGGATGGAGCTAGTAATTTAGACAAGCGCACAGTGCTGCCCTCCTTTTTAGAGATAGTGTTATTTAATGTAGTTTTGCGGTGGCACACGTAGGCTACGCTCACTAAATATGCTATCTGGAAGACCTATGTCGTACTCAATCCCTCTGAATTCCATAAGGGTATAGCCACCTGATGTAAGGTCCGTCACCTTACTTCTCACCACAGTTGGGTTGCCCTGTATAGTCTCAATGGTCACAGCTTCAACACGACGGTAGTTATTGTCACCCTTATAAAAGTTAATTAAGGTGGGCAAGTAAGTGTCTTTGTCTATCTCTACTACATAGTGGCTGAACTCTACGAGCGCTGTGTCCTTAGGCGTCGCTTTTAAGCGATAATGAGTTTGGGTTTGTTCAAGCAGCTCAAAACTGTCTTGCGCCGTTGCGCGGCCAGAAACATCTTCATAGAAGAAATGAGAACCAACAAACGATGTACGTTTATCGCCTGCGGCGATTCGCTTTACTAAATCTAAAGCCGGCAAATATAACCAACGGTCGTCATCAGAATTAAGCGCCGCATGCTTTTCAACGCGAAATACCGTACCTTCAACTTCAGTAGGACGGCTAAAGAAAACCAGCATACGTTGATCGCCGGTGTCGGCGCCTGCCTCATTCAGCACATCTTTGCGCAGAATAGTAAACTGACGCATTTGCTTTCGACCTTGCTCATCTACAATCAGCATTCTCGCCATTGAACGCCCATCATTGCCTGCGTAATACGCTGCTTGCTCGGCCTTATTGACGATTTCGGCAACATCTATATTACTACCGCTTTGGTTTGCCGAGGTTTGAGCGAAACCATTACCTGATATAAGTAATAGCGCAACAAGCCCGGTGAATGAGCTGCGTAGATTTAACTTTGTTGGTCGACGCAACCTTAGAGTTGATAATAGGGAAATACGCATTTTAGGCCTCCTTGAAAACCCAACGTTTAAGCAAAGTCATCGCAGCTGGCAACACCAGCAGCGTAACGAGTGCCGAAATAAACATGATACTTGCCAGGAAAATACCCACGGTAATGTAAGGCACGAGTGGCGCTAAAAGCAGCGGCGTAAAGCCAAGCGCAATAACCAGCGCATTACGAGTTATAGCGCTCGCAGGCTCTTCAAACATAGCACTTAGCGTGGCATTCACATCACCAGTTTGCTTGTAGATCTCTTTAGCTCTAGCCAAGAAGTGAATGGCAAAGTCTACCGACAAACCCAATGTAAGGGCCGAAAGCACGGCAATTGGCATGTCGTAATCTTTACCTACAATGCCAATAGCGCCGTAAATAAAGGTGATAGTTATGGTAAGAGGCAGCATAGCTAATAGGCCAAACACCAGCGAGCGCAGCAGCAACACCATCATCACGAAAACAATAATGAAGGCGCTAAGTAAGCTGTCTAACATGCCTGCAACCATATTGTCCTGCCACACCACATTTAGGTACGCTTTACCTGCCCATTGATAAGTTACGCCGTCAGGCAGTGGATGTTGAGCAAAGTAGTTATCTACTAACTCAATTACCTCTGTCATATCTTGGTTATCACCACTTGATAGCTGCAGCCACACCAAGGTTTTACGATAGTCTGGTGTCACGAAATGCCACAAGTCTTGCGGTCTATGAGAGGACTGATACTGTAAAAGCGTCTGTGCTATCGCTGGCTGAGTATTAGGTAACACGTAGTCACTGTCATTGCCCGAGTGCAGCTCTCGGTTAACTACTTTAACCACATCACTGAGGGACTGAGTTTTACCCACCAGCGTTTGAGTGCTTAAGTAACTTTGCAGGTCTGAAAGCAGCGCTACATTATCGGGCTGTTGAAACGTTTTGCTTGTGCCTTTAATTTCATCAATGCTTGAAAGCAAGCGATTTAAAGCGTCATATTCGTTGCTGTCTAGATCACCGAACAATGCATCATCGACGGCAAATGCGAGAGTCTCATAATTATTACCGGCATTTTCATTGTTGAGTGTATCGAGGGTTGTTTTGCGCCATTCATCTAACGAAGAGGGCAACACTGCACTTTGCAGTATTTCACCTGCACTTTTCAGCTTGCGGGTATCTTCAATAACAATGTACGCGTTGTACGTACCCGCAAACTCCTTGTTAAGCGCCTTATCTGCTACACGAATTTCATGATTTTCTTTAAACCAGCGCACAGGGTTGTCGTTAATTTGTATTTGGAAAATACCCCACACTGATACCGCTGAAATCACCATGAACGCTACGAGTAACGCACCTTTGTAATTAAGCGCAACATTGCGAATACCGTATACAAATCGCTGTAGATACGTAGCCTTTACTGAAGATGAGTTGGCATCGGTATGTAACGCAGCCTGCAACTTAGCCAGCGCTTCTGGGGACATTCTTGATATATAAGCAGGAATAAAAGTGAGCGTAATAACGAAAGCCAACAGGATACCTGAGCCAATGAAGGCGCCGAAGATTTGCACCGGCGGGATCGGTGTAAGCATAAGTGAGTAGAAACCGGCTGCGGAGGTCAGCGACGTATACAGCATCGGTTGAAATAAGTGTTCAACCACAGTGGTAATCACATCATCGGCCTTTTGACCTGGTTTATAGCGGTCTGAAAACTCAGACAATATATGCACCGAGTCAACAACAGCTATTGGCATCAAAAATATGGCAATCATAGATGACATGATGTGCACAGTGAAACCTAAGCCGATTAAGGCGCCCATTGTGATAATTACCGTTGCCATTGCTACCACCATTGGGGCAGTAATCAACGTGAAATTACGGAAGAAAACAAATAGGAGAATAAAAATCATCAATCCCGCAGCTGGCGCTGAAATTGCCATTTGAATAAACATTTCAACGCCGAACTGATCTTCAGCAACGGGCAGCCCTGTTATGTGCCACTGCAATGTTTCGTATGTTGTATTCGCGCCGATAAATGCGCGAATGTCTTCTGCAATTCGAAAGCTTTCATTTTTGTCTTTTATAGGCACATAAATAGCGGCTGCATTTTTAGAAGAAGAAGCTAGGGTTCCCTGCAACATTGGAAGACGTGCTATTGCCTCAGCAATTTTCCCCGCTTCCTCCTGAGACGCTGGAGCGTTTGGCATCATCCAAGAAAACTTAAGCTCGCCACTGTCGCCCTGAGTGATGTTGTCCACCGTTGAAAACGACATGACATCTTGAGCAATTACACCCTCAGTGTTCAATATATGTTGAGTAACCTTGTCTATTGCACTTAGATTCTCTGGTGTGTAGATACCTTTATTGGTAGTTCTATCGGCATTCTCAGTAGCAGTGTCATTCGCCGACGATGCTATAACCCCCACCACAATCGCGTCATGCATAGCAAAAGTATGCTTCACTTCGTTATGAAACACGCGGGCAGGATGATTGGCTTCAAGCATATTCTCCGGATCGGTGTCTATCGTAATTAACCGCATTTGATAAGCACAAAATAAGACAGCCAACAATAAGACGGCATATACCCACTTTCCTTTGTGGGTAGACAAAAACAGTAATCTTTCAATAACTGCCGTAAACATAACAATGAACTCCTAGTTGGACTGCGCTTAAGTGCATTCATTAATGCTTAGAAAAATTTGGCTTTTCCCATGCATCATCCTGCTGCACTGAAATAGATTCGAAGACTGCTTCTTAATAAGAGCTGCAACTTAATTAAAGTTATACGCGAGACTAACAACTTTAAATAAGATAAATCTTATATGAACAATTTAATGTATTTTCAGAAAAGATCAAGGGTAATGCGACAAGCGACATATGAGTGTTAAATGTGTTTGTAAAACGCTACACACTACCGAGAAAAAACTACAGAGTCGTTTCACGACAGTTTTACAAAACGGATAGAAAGAGCTAATGAACCAAAAAATAAACCATACAAATCAATCATATATAATATTTCTAAATTGTTTTTAAGGTTTGGCACAGATCACGCATACATTAGACTAACGGATAAATACAGAACGCAGTTTGTAGCTAGGACAGCTTTAGCGACGGAGAGGCCAAATTGCGTAGATGAAAGGTACTGAAGGTGACGACATGGGAAGTTCAAGGAGTGTGTCACCAAGGAAAGATGGAAGTGTCAGTATCAGAACTAATGGATGACTGTAGAAGATTCGTTAAATTGCTGGTCGATGATGAGGTTAGGTAAAAGACAACCTAATTAAACTCGCAGGACGCAAGGCACTTGTTTCATAGGGATTGCAAACAAGCTCTGAGTACCTACATCGCAAGCACCGACAGTGATGTCTCGTGCAGCAAGGGATTGTTGACCCAATTTGGATTCGTTGAATGTACGTGTGTGTTGCTTCAGCGAAGCCATTGTGAGGACACTGGTAATGTCGTCGATGTTATTAGTGAGTTGTCATCCGACGACTACCCTCTCCCCTCAAAGGCCCATCCCGGCCTTTACATACCTCTGATTTTGGCCCGCCTTTGGCGGGCATTTTTTTATCTTCAATTGTGATAAAATCACCAGGAATTTTGCCGCCTACTAAAAGGGCTACCTGCGTGTTATCGCCGTCTGCATCAAGCATTGTTTTTAGAGTACTTTTTTGTGCACTGCTCGCTACATCTGTTGGCCAAAGCGTTATGCTCACCACACTTCCTTCTATGGGTCGGGAAGCAAACCTTTCTGAATTCCACATTGCCACTATTATGTCTAGTTCTGCGCTTATTTTTGCGTTTGGTACAAACGTGTGGAGTAAGGTTGCGAGGCGTGCAGGCTTTAAACGAATTTTAATGGTAGGGTTAACGGGTTATAGCTTGGGTACTTTTGCCTTTGCAAGCGCATGGATGGCAGGGTTTTCTGGCATTATAAGCGGAACCAATTTATTTCTGGCATTGTTGATAAGCCGTAGTTTGCAATCAACTATTATGTCCGCAACTCCGCCCTCTGCCGTGGGTTACGCCGTCGCCATAAGTACGCCCCAAAGTAGAGTAAGTGCAATCAGCAAAGTAACCTCTGCAAGCAATGTAGGGCAAATCGTTGGGCCCGCTTACGCCGGTTTATTAGTTGGTTTTGGCTTATTAGCTCCGTTGTACAGCATTGTTTTATTAACTCTACTGGCGCTGGCATTGGTATATTTTAAGCTACCTGTTCTGCCACCTTTGTCCCAGCAACAAAGTACTCAGCAGACGAGCGACAAAGGCAAAGCATCAACTAAGGTGCCGTATATCTTTGTTGCAGCATGCATTTGTGTATTTTGCGCGATGGCGATGATGCAGCAGTCCTTAGGTTTCTTTTTTATAGATTTTTACCACTATTCCCCTGTAGAAGCCGCCCGACAAGTAGGCTTTGCCATGATGGTCAGTGCAGCCGCTTCGCTTACTGCACAATTCGGGTGGGTTCAAAAGGGGCGCGTCAGTAAAGAAGCCATGATAACAATCGCACTCCCCTTACTTGGAGTTGCATATTTACTGCTCTACCTTCAACACTCATTAGCCGTGCTTTACACTGCCATGACACTGATGGGTTTAGGTATGGGTATGGCTTACCCTTCGTTAGCAGCGGCGGCGACAACCTATTGCGCACCATCTCAACAAGCTACTGTTACTGGACTAATCACTGCCACCACTGCCATGGGGTACGTAATTGGCCCACCATTGGCTGCTTTTATTTATCAGGTAGATATCGCCCTTCCCTTTGCTGTAGCGGCTACGTTAATCACAATCATTACGTGTGTTGTCTACATAACGTTGCGAAGAGCAAGTCGCATTAATTGAATACTGGTGCCGTCTTTTACAGTACCCAACCACAACGTTTGAAAGCGCTTTTTAAAGGTATTTATTTTTTTACCTTTTATTTTTAAATAAGCGGAACCTTTTTTAAATTGAGCTATCTTAACTTATACATGAAGTCGTTGAGTGTGCGTCTTTGTGGTGTGTAAATGTGTTTTCCAAGTTATGTTGTGGTTTTTTAAGGGGCTTTTTAGCCCCTTTTCTTTTGCTTATCCTCTTATTACAAGCTGTCACATTTACCCTTCTTGAAATTTTCTATTCTGTATCAACTTGTTAAATCTGCTCACGCTTTCTCTAGGCTCTTCCGGTTAATCTAAAAATTAGAATTAAATAATCTTTTTTGTTTCACCTTTAGAAATGGTAATGAGAATTATTACCAAATAAGATAGTAGCTCCATATTACAGGAGTAAGCTAATGCCCAAACCGCAACTTCGCCAAGCTGTTGTGACCCAATCAGTCCGTATTGCCCCAACCATGCAACGCATTTATCTTAGTGGTGACGATCTGCTTAACTTTCCTGTTGTTAAGGCTGGCGCGTACGTGAAGCTGCTGTTCGACCTAAACGGAAATCCGCTCCAGCACCCTACAGACACAGACCAAGTAGCAATGCGTACCTATACCGTTGCGCAGTTTGACGCTGCCAAGCCCGAATTAGTTCTTGATATGGTTGTTCACTCCGATGGCGGTAAAACTGGCCCTGCATCGGCATGGGCAACGAGCACTCAACCCGGTGACATCATCACAATTGCGGGTCCAGGCTCAAGTAAAGGGCTAAGCGAGCAATACGACTGGGTGCTATTGGCGGGGGACATGACAGCGTTACCCAGTATTAGAAATCATCTCGCGGAGCTACCTCAACAAACCAAGGGGTATGCTGTCATTCAAATTGAAGATGCAAAAGATGCGGTGGCATTGAAAAAACCCGAAGGAGTCACTGTGATATGGGAATATGAGCACCCCTTACCTGTGCGTCTCGCTCAACTAGCATGGCATGAAGGCATACCCAATGTCTGGGTGGCGTGTGAATTCTCTGATATGCGAGAAATTAGGGCATGGCTAAAGGATGAAAAGGCTGTTGCCCATGAGAATATTTATATTAGTAGCTACTGGAAGAAAGGCCGTAGTGAAGATCAACATAAAATTGAAAAAAGGCGGGATAACGAAGCATTTATTAAAACGTTGGCCTAGCGTCTATCCAGCCTTAATGTAGGGTTTGCAAGGGCTTGTAAATTCTGCATGAGAATTGGGTTTTGAACTAGGCGCTTAATCGCAAAAAGCTATTATTTTCATACGCCTACACAATGGAACACCATTTGCTGCTAAAAGAATAACTGGTCAATGTTTTTCGCCAGTTTTTTCAGCCAATTGTTTGGATAAGGAGAGCAAGTTATGAACAGTGATCGTATTGAAGGTAATTGGAAAGAAATGAAAGGTAAGGTGCAGCAGAAATGGGGCAAACTTACCGATGACGACCTTGATGTAATTGATGGTCGTCGTGAAGAATTAGTAGGTAAGATTCAACAAGCTTATGGCAAAAGCCGTGACGAAGCTGAAAAAGAAGTAGACGGTTATTTTAACTAATTGCCGCTTAGCTTTGTAAGTTAAGACGCTAGTAACTCTATGTGATACCACTGAAGTTGCTAGCTTCTACTCCTACCAAAAGGGCCGCAGCATCATGCTGCGGCCCTTTTTAATTATCCTAATACCAAAGCAGGAACAGTTATTCCCACTAGCCCGGCATTATTCTTCTGTTTTCGGCTGTAAGTTATCGCGGACTTCTCTCGCATCAAAGCTGGTTGCCGAAGTGGGGCGAGTACCTTTACCCATCTCAATACTCAAAATACTTTCTATCTCACTTTGTTGTGAACCTCCCACAAACACGCCCGTTTCGAATTGCGTTGTAGGATGATACGACGTACGGCAAGTAAGTACGCCACATTCTGTTACTCGTGCATAGCGCTGGCTAAACCCTGCGGTAGGTGTGGCTTGTACCGTCTCTTTGTCTACCAAGGTTTCGCGGTCAGTCACTACAAACCAGTCGTAGCCTTCCAGTAACGTAAGCTCCGCTGCACGCAGCATGGCGTAATCCATCGCTTTGCCTTTGTCTGAGCCTTTAGCTTTGAAGTGCACGCGATATTGTGTATCGCTTAATTTGCTTTCTGTATAGCCAAAACCACCTTTTTTAGCCTGTCTGTAATCAGGCTGACTCGCACAGCCCGCCATGATTAACACCGCAAGTACTAACATAATTCTAGTTTTCATCATTTACTCCTTTGGCCTTGTCAGTTAGCCAAGTTGCTTCAATTGCGTTCTTCTCTTGCTCTCGGTTTAATGGCGCAGACGCCATCATGTTATCCAGTTCGTCTTCCATTAATTTGGCGCTAGTGGCAGTTTGATATTGCCCTGTACTTTCACCTAGCTCATCCAGTTTGCTAGCAGCAAGCTGCCACACGCCTTGTTTATCTTTACAAGCGATCATTACATTTAGTTCATCTTGAGATGCCACTTCAGCCTGTCGGCAGTAATTAAAATCCGTATTTACAAAAGACAACTGGGGTGTAACCGTAACACCTGTGTCAAAGGTGGTTGCTTCACCAGTTAGGTTGCTGTCCAGCACCGACGATACATTTGCCCAATGTGTAGGCTGCGTTGTTTCAGCGGCCTGCTGATTAAAGAAAACTAGGCCCGCTAATACCGCCACACTTGCAGCAATGGCGAAGGGTCCCTTCCACTTTGTCTGATTTTGCTGCGCACTGTTAATCGAGCTCGTCTTCTGCTGAAACGGCGTTACATTTTCCGTTGAATATTGCTCTGTGGTACTTTCGCGCTCTAAGCTCACATCAGTTGCATGTGCTTCACTTTTATCGCTTTGGCGGCTTTCATCGCTCAAAAGTGCCACTATTTCTTTAGGTAACGCTACTGCTGTCGCTTTTTCTGCCGCCGCTTTTACCACTCTATCGACCTCAGCAAGCGCGGCGAGCCGGTCAGAAATGGCAACGTCTTGCGCTATCGCTTCACGAACCAGGTCCATCTCAGCAGTGTCTAGCTCGCCATCTAAAAATGCAGAGAGTTTTTCATCAGTTAAGATCACGATAACACCTCGTTTTGGCCATTAAGTAAATTTGATATTTTTGCTCTCGCTCTGGCAAGCCGGCTCATGATGGTCCCAGTAGGAACCTGTAACACTTCCGAAGCATCAGCGTAACTCATTCCCTGTACTGCAACTAAGGAAAGGGTTTCTCTTTGCTCACAAGGTAACTCGTCCATGGCACTTGATACCTGTTTTAGCGTAATAGTCTGAGTGACCGCGTCATCCAGATCAGTATTGCTATTTGCTGATTGCGTTTCGTAAGAAAGTGCATCGGTTGCGTTGGTTCTCACTTTCTTCGCTCTATATTCGTCTATCCAACAATTTCGGCACACTCTAAATGCCCACGCCATTAGCGTAACTTGTTCAGGAAGCGGCTTACTCAATAGCCTTTCAAGGGTGTTCTGAAGTAAATCATCAGCATCATGCATGTTACCCGTCAACGAGTATGCGAATTTTCGCAATGACGGGACGAGTTCAGTCAACTCATCTTTCATTTTCATGTACCTTTGTGAGGATTTCCGTTGTCTATATCCTGTTAACGAGCCACAACTATTTTTATTCCACGTATTAAGAATTTTTTTATTAAATTAAAACGCGTAGATCTTCGGACTCGTATTGGAATTTTTTTTCTATCTATTCGTCACTACACTATTAGGCAGTGATAAGAGCCATGGCACAATTTATGCCATTCCTTCTTACAGCATCAAACTGCGCCAACGTTAAAGTAAAGGTAGCAAAATGAAGTACACAATTATTATGGGATTTGTTGGTTTGTTTGCGACTTCAATATCGCAAGCCCAACTAGCGGGAACATTGAATCAAGTGGTGTCTCCCGTGCGTCCTGTAATAGATAGAACGCCCTCTGATTTAAAAGCTATTCGTGAGGAAGCAAGACGGAAAGTGCAATCATCTGTAGAAGGTGTAAGCAACGTGTCTACGCTGGCTTCAGACGTTATTAGCGGCATACCAACACCTCAATTTACTCTCCCCGCTGCGACAAACATTTTATCAGCGTCTGGCCAAGTGGTTGTTAAGGAAGTAACCGTTGAAGGTGGCTTTCTTGCTGTTGAAAAAGAATGGCTTTTTTTAGGTGAAGAAACCGACAGAGTGCACTTCCAAGGCGCAAATATAACGATTCAAAAGGCTCAGTATTTACCCGCGCTCTCCCAGTGGCTTTATAAAGTTAAAGTCACGGGAAATGAAGATGACGTGTCGTATATTCGCAACAGTTTGCCACACAATCTACGGTCTCAAATAGGTCGGAACCATATCTATCTATCGCAGAGCAGGTCCCCAACCAATGAATTGACTCAAGAATTTGAAACTAAAAATGAGGCCAACGAACTGGAAACCTGTCCCATACCGCTGCGCATTGGAATGGTTGATACCCATGTAGCGCCAACCCATCCATTGCTCTCACACATTGATTTAACACAAGCGTCTTTCATCGTTGGTCAGAATCAAGATAGCAACGCAGATGACGAGGGTACAGCTGAAAAAACAGGTATAAAGTCTGCGGAACCCCAAGAAAATACCGTGGCGTTTTCGTCTGACCACGGTACAGCGGTAGCTAGCTTATTGGCGGCATCATTGCCCGATTCAAGTCAGGTGTTTAATGCCAGTGTTTTTTATTCACGTAATAGTGTTAGCCAAGGCGCCACGCTGATGTCGTTGATTGAAGGTCTAAACTTTCTTGCATCACAGCACGTAGACGCCATAAATATGAGTTTAGCAGGGCCTGACAACCCGGTTTTAGCGCGGGTGATAAAACAGCTTGATGAAAGTGGTATTCAAGTCATTGCAGCTGTGGGCAATGAAGGCCCAGCCTCTTTGCCCTTGTACCCCGCCGCTTATTCAGAAACGTTGGGCATTACGGCCGTTGATAAGTCTAATGTAATTTATCGATGGGCGAATCAAGGTGATTATGTGGATTTTGCCGCATTTGGCGTGTCGGTAGATGCAGCACACCCCAATGGGAAAACAGTTAGGCAGACGGGAACCTCTATGGCATCACCTCGTGTCACCGCTTTATATGCGTGCTATTTACGCAAAGAGAAAGAAAGGAACGCTGCCCTGATAAAGCTGCAACAATTAGCCATAGACGCAGGAACGCCTGGGCGGGACAGCGTGTTTGGTTTTGGCATATTGCCTTAAGTTAAAAACACCGTTCATCATATGATTTACATTAACGTTCACTAAAAATGAACGTTAATGCCTAGCTCAGCAATGGTTTCTTGGAAGTTTGCACCATCTACACTAGACGCATAGTCGCCGTATTGGGTAGACAGTTTTATATCGACATTACTGTGAACAGCGTAGTCTGCAATTAACTCAACAATATGCCTGTCGTCTTCCCTACCAATGCCTCCATCTTGTTCTGAAGCGTAATCCCTTACATCAAGTTGATAGGCAACCTTAAGCTTCAGAGGTTTACTGAACATCGCTATGGGATAGGTGTATGCAAGATCTACCCCCTTACCTGTGTAGTCGAACACATTGTTTTGAGCATCTTCGTTTTGATACTTAAGTGCGATTTGAAAAAAGTCGTCTCCTTCAAAAAAGTAGAATAGATCACTGCGTACGGCGATGGCGTCGCTATCTCTAATCGGCGCATCCTCAGGTGTGTTTTCGAACTGTTTGTCGATAAGGTCACTACTAACGCGCAAATACGTGCGCTGGCCCAGTAGTTTTCCCGCAGATAGCCCATATTGTTGATAAGTGAGAAAATCGCGTCCATCAAGTTCTGCGCTAGCGTGATAGTAGTGCGTACCTAGCTTCGCGAAATCAAACGCATAGCTAGTGCTTGCAGACAAAGTGGTAAGGCCAAGGTCAAACTCGCTTAGTGTTTGATAGTTGGTATTAGCCTGACTTACCGACAGTACATTTTCCCACTTCTCAGTGGGCTTCACTGACACCTTTAGCTGCGCTTCTGACTGTATCGCACCGTCTGCCACATCTGAGTTCGTATCTAACTCGCTTACACTCACATTACTATCATTGCGGTAGCCAATGTAACCAGATCCTGAGAATGAAACTGTTTGATGCTTTTCACTTGTATTGCTTGCACCTTCAGCAGCGTTTGACTGACTTTCAGCGCCCGCATAGGCAGCACTACAGCCGAGTAAAGCAGCGGTAACGGCAAAAGAAAGGCGTTGGTAGCTACCAAAGGTAGAAATAAATGTCGTGAGTGAATGTTGAGATATTTTCGTGTTCATTGTTTTTACCTACCACAGAGAAAATGAGTCTTAGCGATTACTGTTTTGCTCTATTTAAATAAGGGGAGACATGAGAATTGACTTGAGACGTACGATTTGACTGAGAATAACCAGATAATGCGTCCGTACGTATAGCCAGAACCTTAGATTGCGGCTTACCTTTCTACCTAGGCAAGCCGCTCTCAGATTTTAAGGTGGCTATCTAAAGCGCTAGCTCAAGATTGCTCGGCTCCCACCTATTGGTTTTGGCCAAGATGTTAAAGGCCTAGAGCGCCTGAGATACTTGATGTAACGTTGTCGTTTACCGTGCTTGTTACGGCGCTTTCTACCAAGCTCGTCACTGTATTATTTACTGAGCTTTCCACCGTATTTGCTACAGTATTTCCAACTGTTGCTGACACAGTTTGCTCGACAGTCCCTGAAACTGCACCTTCTACAGAGCTTGCTACCGTATCAGTAACCGTACCTTCGACAGCGGTGCCAACCGTTCCAGTTACAGCACTGGTCACTGTATTAGTTACGCCGCCGTCTACTGCACTTTCAGTAGTGCCTGCAGCCGTGCTCTCTGCCGCACTTGATACACTATTGCCTGCGGCGGCCTGTAAAGTATTAGTGAGCGCGCCACTTACACCTCCCGTTAGCGAGCCACCTGCGGTATTTACCGCGTTACTGTTAGCTAGGGTGCTTATTTGGTTTACTTCCGCACCCTGTGTCGCAGTTTGTGTAGCGCTGTCTGCTTCACCGCTTGGGTCTGTGTTTGCCGAAGTTGATGAAAGCGCAGATAAAGAACCAGACAAACTGTTTGTCACCGTTCCTGACACCGACGCTGTCATGGTATTTGCTGTTTCTGATGCTGCAGACACCGCACCATCAACCGAAGCTTGCGAAGTTGATAACAAAGATGCCGCTGCTGCTGTCGAAAGCTGCTGAGTGCTATTTGCTAACAAACTGGCGTTTGACGTAGACGTTTGCGCCACTTCGTTTGGTGTTGCTTGGTCAGCGTTCTCTTCACCCTCTTCTTCAGGGGCTAGCTCAGACACTTGGTTCAATCCCTGAACGGTAGATAGGTCATCACCTGACTGGCTTGCCGAAAATTGTCCGCTAGCGTTAGCTGAATTTTCGGTAGACGCTTGGCTTTGCGTAAAGGCTTCACCTTCAGCAGAAGTCTGCGTATTAGCTTGAGTAGCAGATTGTGAGTTTGCACCGTTTGTAATTGAAAGCGATGCAGAAGTCGATGCATTAGCTGAAGTATTCGCAGAAAATGCAGTTTCTTGAGCCAACACTGATGTTGAAGCGATACCTAAAGCCAGTGCAATTGCAGTATTTAACTTTTTCATCCGTTTATCTCCGTTTTTCATAAAGGACACTGAAATAACGATTGAAGAAGATCTTTTATTCCGCGCAAAAATAGATTTTTTAAAAAGAATTAAAAAAGCCCTGTAAAAACAGGGCTTTTTCGAACTATTTTTCTGAAGCAGTCATGCTCTTTTCCCACCAGGGAAGCGAGAAATCTATATTCTCTGGGTCATAGGTTTTGGCGTATTTCATTTTAACTGAACTCCAAAACGCGGCTTTAAAAGCAGGGTCATAAATAACGAATTCACCTTTTTCGCGATATTGTTCGAACAGTTTTTGATAAGCACCAACAGGCGTGAGTGGGTTATCTTGTTGGAAAACCACATCACCACCATACGCTTCGTAAAGTGCCTTCGATACTTTCCAGCTTTTTGCCATGCCTTCAGCCATAGCTAAACGATAACGCTCTAGTTCTTCATCTTGATAGGCGCCATCACTGTCTAAATCTACGGTCCATAGTTTTATTACCGAGTACGCAGATTGAATTTCGCTTTCATTGGGCTCGATCGCATTTTTATCGGCAAAGTCAGAAAGTACAGACTCGGTAATTTTATTACCAAGGGCACGGTGAGCCAAAATGGCTCGCACTTCTTTCTCTGACTTGTCGGTCAAAATAGATTGAAAACGGTCTACATCAGCCTGTGAAGGCTGCAGTTCGGTACTAGAAATGGATTTATTGAACAAACGAGCAATAATCTCGTTTGCGGCTTGTGGTGTATTAATCCCAAGCGAAACTACTATGGCTGCAAATAGCACCATAGGAATAACGTTCGAACGCGTCACTTTGTATGCTTCCCTAAGTTCCAATAATTAGCATAAGCACAAGACACATTCGTTTATTATTTTAAGAATTTTCCGTTGTCTTGCGAAATGACATCTATAAGGCTTAATACTTTAGACGAGTTTTGTTTAAAATTCCACTTTCTTACGCATAGATTTTTTAGCACTTTGTTGTTTTTTTACATCGACACGACGTGCTTTTGCCGCACGGCTCACCTTGGTCTTTATGCGCGGTTTTTGTTCAACGGTAGCAGCTTTTATCCACTCAACGAGACGCGCTAACGCATCTTCTCTGTTTTGCTCCTGAGTCCTAAAATTCTGTGCTTTAAGCACAAAAACGCCGTCATTTGTCACCCTACTGTCATTTAGTTGAAGCAGCTTTTGCTTCAGCTTTTCAGGTAACGATGACCCATTGATATCGAAACGCAAATGAATAGCGCTACTTACTTTGTTGACATTCTGCCCTCCACTGCCCTGGGCCCGAATGGCTTGCAATTCCGCTTCGCCCTCATCTATAGCGATAGAAGGAGTTATCATTAATTCCATCTCAAATCCTATTTGTTCATGGCTTAGCCACGTTAACTTTGCATCAATAGCACCGCTGCATCTATAGGGCACTATCACTACTGCTTACTTGACCACGTCAGGGTTAACCGATAGGTTAATTTTCACCCTTATTTAGGAAGTACAACATGTTCATTGCTTTGCTTATTTTTATTTGTATCTTCGTGGCTCTTATTTGGTTTACTGCCAAAATGGACAGCAGCATCGAAAGCGCATTCTCTCCGTCAGGTAAACTCACCCCTGTTGAAGGAGGAGTAATACATTGGCAAAAGCAAGGAAACGGGCCGGCGCTTATTCTTATTCACGGTTTATTGGGCAATAGTAACAATTTTAATGAATTAGCCAAAACCCTTGCACCCCGTTACACGGTTTACTCAATTGACCGGCCAGGAAGCGGGTTTTCGAGCCGTTACAAAGGAACACCAGCAAACTTTGAGCAGCAAAGTAAAATGATACTCGAATGGATGGAAAAAGAGGGTATTGAAAAGGCAAGCATTGCTGGGCACTCAATGGGAGGAGGCATAGCGTTAAGGATGGCAATTGACGCCCCTGAAAAAATTAAGTCAGTTTCGCTCTTATGCCCGCTGACTACGCCTCTTAAAGGTGGTGCTGGCCCCTTGTCGGTTCTCTACATTCCTAATGAGTGGGTACGCAGTAGTGTGGCAAAAACAATCGCCAGTCCGTTAAGAGCAAGGTTAGGCAGAAAACAAGTCGCCCAAATTTTTCACCCCGAACCGGTACCGGCTTCTTTTTCAACCGCTGGAGGCGGCTTATTAGCGCTTCACTCTCGAAGCTTTTATGAGGGGAGCCGAGATACTGTTTCAGCTCAAGGTAGTCTGCACAGACAACAGGCACGCTACGGAGAAATTCAATGCCCGGTAGGCGTGTTGTATGGCGAAAAAGATACCATTTTAAAACCAGATGAGCACATCGCGGCAGTGACTAAAGCGATTGACTCTGCTGTACACGAAGTCATTGCTAACACCGGTCATATGATCCCCGTTACACAGGTACAAGCATGTGCAGATTTCATTGTATCGATAGACGACAAGAGCAAAGCCGATTGATTAATGAAGGGTCGCGCCGACTTTTTCTACCTGCTCCTTATGGGAATACTCGATAACGGCCAGCGAGCGCTCTCTGCCACATGACGACTGCTTCAATTTACGAAGCTGGTCAGCTACGCGTTCAATACCATCGTGCTCTTTACACATCTCGAATGGGGTCATTTCAAGCGTAACGTTGTAGCTGCTAAACCACACTTTCATCTGCTCAGTGTCCCCATCTGACAATGAGATGAGTAAATGATACATACGAATAAACGCCAACTGTTTTCTATATTCTGTGGTACCACTTTCAAAGCCAAGTAACGTGGTCTGCGCCAACGAAGATGGAGAAATACCCAGTATTTCAGAAGCTTGCTTGATATTTAGACCCAGTTCTTGGTACGCCCAAGTAAACGCTTTGGTAACAACACTAGTAGGAAATAATGATCTATTCATAGTATCGCCTCGTCTTATCGAACAATGTTATATAGATGTTATAAGACGTTGCGAAATGCGTACCAAGTTTGCCCTAAAGCTTCATAGAAACCTTCTCGCGGTGTGCATCAATACCTTCTTGGTCAACCGTAAACCCTTTTGAAGATAACCATTCAACGGCGTCCTCTACTGAATCCACGAAAACATATTCTATATTGGTATCGCGATACACGCGTTTGAGCTGCGCCTGCGTGGTTGCTCGCACGGATGACTCCCCCATCACTAAGGCAACATGTGTAAGCCCTATGGGGTTTACTGAAGCAACACGTTCGTGAAGGAGCGTTTCAGCATCTGGGATAAGCAGGGATTCTCCGATGACACAAACGATATCGCACCAGGTCTGCCCATGTAGACTCTCAGAGTGAGTGCGATATTCACCAGCAAAACTATTCACACATTCTTTGTTCCAAGGCCCATAGGCTTGCGTTAGCACCGCATCACCACAGCGTGTAATGATGAATTCGCCATGAGCATACTGCATATAACCACCTAACTACTTCAGTAAAATGTTGAGTTAGCAAATACCGTTAATGCGATATATGCCTTTGACTACGCGTTGTTTAAAAGCAACGCGTAGTCAAAGTATGGTCCAGTATTGAAAAAATTGAAAATTAAGCTGCGAGGATATTAATTAACTCAGCAAACGTAGGGCGGCCTTGTATATCAAGCGGCAATCGCAGTTCTCTGGCAATGTCGCTAACGCTAATCACTCCGCGAATTTCATGACTGTCTCTGTCCATTACAAGGCAATGGTGCTGTCCGTAGTCTTTAAGTGTTTCTATTACGTCACCTACAGACGAACGCATTAGTTCACTGAAGTCGAACGACATAAGCGAGGTTTTAGGGCGCATGAAGTCATGAACGGTGAGTTCTTCTCGCTTAACCTTAAGCTCGCTCACACGCTGAATGATTTGCTGTTCACCCACATCGTGACTGGTAACAATGCCTATAAAACGGTTTTCACTGTTTACCACCAGCATCATACGAACATGAGACTGACGCATAATCGACTCTACTTTCGTTGCCGGAGTTCGAGCGTCAATAACGTGGGGTAAGTGCTGCTTAAAGTCTGTGAAGACCGCCATAGCAGATGAATTGACAGTAATAGTGTTTTCAACAACCGGCCATGCCAAGGTATCGATAGCTTCGGTTTTATATAGATTTAAGGCGTGCATACCTTTCTCCTAATCAAAAATAAAAAATGCGTTTTTTTAGATGATTAAGCGAAAGTAGGGGGCCCTCGTATGATGTTTGCGCGCAGCTTGGTGAAGATTTTTGCATCAGCTGCTTTTCCAGCAGAAAGCCAATACTGCTCTACACCATTGGCAATGTTAACAAACGGAATGCCGTCATCAATGTCGTCGTCAGAAACCTCAAAAGCCGAGCTTTCCCACTCACTTATAAGGGTTGAAAGCGCAGTAGCACTGTTTGATTGCCCCGCCATATTTTGCACACCTCTTCCCTCTCCCAATACAGAGACGGAAACCAGTGATGAAAATAGCGCTGGCAGAATGACAGCCAACAAAACGTATGAAACGCGCAAAGCGTACAACCTCTACTGAACTAAACAACGTTGAAGTCAAGAAGCCACTTTTGTTACTTCTTATTTAAACTATAAGAGTATTTGGCGCGTTTAATAGAGGTGTTTGGCGCATTTTATCGACCATTAAACGACACTAGATTAAAGACGCTAACTATTAACGTGGTTTTACAGGCGATTGGCTATGTCTTCATTCTAAAAACAAGAATGAACACTCTCATTAAATATGATGTTTAGCCGGTGAAATTGGAAATACACTAGATCGCATGACTTTTGCTGTACGTTTTAGCAACAACGACACACTGAAGCAGATGTTACGGCTTCGATAATATTCAGGATAAAGGAGAAATGATGAAGAAGTTAACACTTGCCTTGGCCGCTGCGCTGTCTTTGAGCACCGCTAACGCCGCAGATTATGTGATTGATAGCAAAGGCGCTCACGCGTCTATCAACTTCAAAATTCAACACTTAGGCTACTCGTGGCTTACTGGTCGCTTCAACGATTTCAAAGGTACCTTTAGTTACGACGATGCAGCACCCAGTGCAGCCAAGATAATGGTGACTATCGATACAGGCAGTATTGATTCAAACCACGCTGAGCGTGACAAGCACCTTAAAAGCGACGACTTCTTAAATGTTGACGAATTTCCAGAAGCGAAGTTTGTCAGCACCAAAATTGTCGATAAAGGCAATGGCTCGATGGATGTAACGGGTGACTTCACGCTTCACGGTGTGACAAAGCCTATTACTATTGAAGCCAAGAAAATTGGCGAAGGTAAAGATCCATGGGGCGGCTACCGCGCAGGCTTTATGGGCACGACGACTATTGCACTTAAAGATTATGGTATCGACTATGATTTAGGCCCAGCGTCGCAGACAGTAGAACTAGAGCTTCACGTTGAAGGCGTAAAGCAATAGCTATTTCCATTTAGTTCCAGCGAGCTAAATTTATGATTTAAAAAAGCCCCGAACACGGGGCTTTCTTTTTTTATATGTGGTTAGTGAAGTTTCAGCTTAGGGCTAATGGCCTGACTTAACTTCTTCACTAGTAGTTTAAGTGCACCTTTAATTTTTCCGTGTACCGCAAACTGATGCATATTATACAAAGAAACATAAACCAACTTAGCTAGACGGCCTTCAATAAACATACTGCTGTTTGACAGTGAGCCCATCAAGCTTCCCACTGTGCTGTATTTACTCAAGTGAACCAGCGAACCATAGTCTTTATAAGTGAAGTCCTTTGTACCTTTTTGGGTAAATAACGACGTTATATTGTGCGCAACGATGTCAGCCATTTGGTGAGCAGATTGCGCCCGAGGTGGCACCCACTTTCCATTTTCCTGCTGGAATCCACAGCAGTCACCTAATACCCAGATATTTTTGTGCGTAGTGCTGCGAAGCTGCTTATCAACAAGAATTTGATTGGCTCTGTTCGTTTCAAAAAGTTCTAGCTTTGTTATGAAGTCAGGTGCTTTTACCCCTGCAGCCCACACCATCAAATCAGCGTCAATCCGGCCACCGTCTTTGGTGATCAACCCTGTCGCGTCGGCTTCGGCCACCATGGTTTGCTCTTTAATGTCTACGCCCAACTTATGCAGTGCTTTTCTTGCAGAGTTTGCTATGCGCTCAGGAAGCGCCGGTAATATGCGCTCTCCGGCTTCCACAATAGTAATTTTAAGACGAGAAGCCGACATATCTGGCATACCGTAAGCCTTAGACAAATTAGCCACATGGTGAAGTTGAGCGGCGAGCTCAGTACCTGTTGCTCCTGCCCCGACGATGGCGACATCAATTCTGGCGTCTTTGTCTTCTTGCTGATTAATGCGGATAAGCTGATTAAGGAGCGCTCGGTGAAAGCGTTCAGCTTGCTTTAACGAGTCGAGGAAGTAGCAATGCTCAGCAACCCCTAGCGTACCGAAGTCGTTACTCACGCTGCCAACAGCCAGCACTAACTGGTCGTAATGAATCTCGCGCTCAGGCAAAACCTGTGTCCCTTCCTCATCGATTAGAGGCGACAAGGTTATAGTTTGCGCCTGCGCGTTAAGCGAGCACATTTCACCTAATTGGAAGCGGTAACGATGAGCGGCAGCGTGAATAGCGTAGTCCACACCGTCTGAATGTTTATCAATGACGCCAGCGGCCACTTCGTGTAATAGCGGCTTCCAGATATGGGTTCGACTGCGGTCGACAAGGGTAATTTCAGCTTGTTTCTTTCTCCCGAGGGTGCGGCTTAAGCGACTGGCTAATTCAAGACCACCAGCACCGCCACCAACAATTACTATTTTTTGCATGGGTATACCTATTAACAATCATTCCACGTATGTCGCCTGACCTTAAAAAGCGCTATACATGGCGTGACTGAAACCCATGCTGATGTCTACAGACTACGCCTGAAGCCGATGGGGTACAAGCAAATCACGGCAATAGTCTGCATTTTCAGGATTAATAGTTATCTATTACACCTATTTATTTGAAACTATAATGAAAACGACGCCGTTATCATGAAGTTTCGAGGACGACCGGGAAAGTAACGAGGGCCTGTAAAGCTAGTAAAATCGGCACGTTCAGCGTAGTCCGTATCAAATATATTGTTAACTCGTGCGTATAGCGTAACGTCTTCGTTCACGCTATAACGAACACGCCCATGAACTAAATCATGCCCTTCGTATTCGTTGAGATTTTCAGCGTCAGTGAAATAGCTCGAAACATGTTGCCACTCTAGCTGCGTTTGTACCTTTCTCGACATATCAAAGCTTAAACGAGCGTTAAACTGAAGCTTTGGCGCGGTATCAATATCATTACCTTTAATGTCTTGTTCACCTGAAAGCTGGCTGTGCTCGTAGGTATGTCTTGCATACGTGCCAGCAAAGTCTAAGCGCAATGCGTCACTAAGCTGCTGATTAAAAGAAAGCTCTATACCTCTATGCCACGTTTCACCGCTGCTTACGTTAAAAAAGTCGCTGTCGCGGTAAATCACATTATCTTTTTGTAGGCTGTAAAGGCTAAGTGTATAGCTACCTTCAAGTAGCGTGCCTGTAACTCCCACTTCGATATTATCGGCGGTTACCGAGTCAAGATCAGTAACAGTTTGTGCACGCTGCAAACGATACAGCTCTGTTGCCTGAGGTGCGCGATAGCCTCTTGCGATGCCGCCAAATAACTGGGTTTGTGGGTTTAGTTGATAACGAAGTGAAAGCTTCGGACTAAAGTTATCAAAATCATTTTCGCTGTTTGCTGGTCTGGAGTATCTGCATCCACCAAAACCGCATTCTGTGCCATCTTCGCGTAAACGACCGACATTCATATTGTTGGTGTAGTCGTATTGCATAGATTCAAAGCGTCCGCCCACAGAAATAGCCCAACGCTCAGCTTGCCAGTTAAACGAAAAGAAAGGCGCAAATAGCTTTGCATCTACATCATAATCATAGTGTTTGCCTACAGGAATGGTTTCAACTAAAAAGGCAGACCCTTCTGTGGCGCTGTCTTGTGACTGGGTTAATTCACCTTTGGTGTATTCTACGTCTAGCCCTATATCCGCACTTAAGCTGTCATTAAAGACGTAATTGAACTGAGAAAGCACACCAACGCCTTTTTGGGCATTCGTTTCAAGGGGTTTGCCTGGAAGAAAATGCATTCTAAAACGCATGTCCTGGTTGCGTAAGTAAGGTGTAATCGACAGTGCATGGCCGCCGTTAAAGTTTGTATCGAACTTGCTCCATAACCTAAGACTTTCTGCTTTTCGAAACGCTTCTGGGTTCGGGTTGCTCTTGGCTATTTGTGTATTTTTGTAGCTTTCAAACCCTTCTATGTAGCCGGCAGTTTCTTGGTCTAAATGGGTATAAGTAAGGCCACTCGTGATAACCGTGTTATCCCACTCTAGCCTGTGGCGAAGCGAGACTTTCTCTTGGTCAACGCCCTCTTCATTTCGATATCCTGTATCTCTGGTAACACTAGCAGCAATACCCACGCCGCTGCGACCAAAGTCTTTACCTTCTTTAAGCTTTACGCGATGAAAGCCATAAGACCCATAATCAACGCTGAATTCCCCGTCTCCTTGTGTTGTGTCAGGCGTAATCACATTAATCACACCGTGTATCGCATTAGAGCCATAAAGCGCTGACGCAGGGCCTTTTATCACGTCAATACGCTGTGCTATTTCACCGTGCGCTTCAAACAGCTCGTTGATATTGCAAAACCCTGCTGCGCGCAACGCAATACCGTCTTCGGCTGCTAAAATTCCGCCGCATGCACCGGCTCCAGTTAACACTGGCGAACGAAGGGCAGGCAAATACTCTTGTCCGTTGCCCCGCTGTACACCGGCGCCCGCAATGTAATTCAGCGACTCTTGAATATGTTGAAATGAAAGCAGCGAAAGCGTTTCTTCTGAAATCGACGACACCGCGTAGCCAGAAGCATTCATGCTACCCTGTATACGAGAAGACGTGGTTTCAATTCTTTCTATTTCGTTCGTTTCTATTTCATTTTTTTCTTGAGCAGTAGCTGCATGCGACAGCAAAGACACGGTGATTAACGACAGAGGAAAGCATGGGGCAAAGCGCATTATCTATCCTTATGATGACAAAATATTTTTTTAGCAATGGGGGCTAGTTTACCGTTAATTTAGGTAAGAATGGGTTAAAAACCGCTAAACTATTGCGGCTTTTCGACAATTGCGTCATATCACTGTTTTAAGCGTTGGCGTAGACTTTGCAGTTCGCAGACTTTACTGTCACAACACATGTCTTAGTTCTATACACTGTTTCTATGTTACGTGTATTTAACGTAAATAGATTGCAGCAACGGGTTAATCACTCTTTGCCTGAAGTTAGAACACCAAACTTTGTTCGCTGGAGGAACCATTGGACACACTTATTCCTAGTCTTTCACAGCTTATCGAATTCGCTGTTGCCCCCGTATTTTTACTTACCGGTATTGCGGGCTTCCTCAATGTTATGTCATCTCGGCTGGGCCGAATATCAGACAGGGTGAGGGTGGCGGAAAGACAGATTCATACTCTATCAGACCCGCATATTGTCGATCGCTCAAAGAAAGAAATTAAGGTGCTATGGCGCAGGGTAAAAGTGATTAACTGGGCGATTGGGCTGTGTGTCGCCGCTGGACTAATGGTGTGTACTGTCATTATGGCGCTGTTTTCTGGGTCGCTGTGGGTTGTCGATTTAAAAACACCTGTCATCGTGTTGTTCATACTGGCTATGATGTTTCTGATTAGTGCGCTTATTGTCTTTCTGGTTGAAGTAAAACTTGCGACTAACACCATAAATATGGTCAGAACCATTCGCTAGTCCCACCACGTCAACGGTTTGCTCGCTGACGTTCAGTTGATAACGTTAGAAGCACCTAACAAAGGCGGATAGAGCGTATTGTTAACCTTCTCTATCCGCCTTTTTCATTTTAGGTTGTCTCTATTGGCTTCACATTGAAACGCTCTGATATATGCAAAGAAGCAAATGCGTTATCGATGCTTATCATGCTAACCGCTACTCGTCCTCAGCTAATGTGTCTAACACAGAAAACAATACGTTAGCGCCAATTCTAGAGACTTCTTGGTCGTACTTGTTTTCTACGTTAACCCCCTCTTGTCCACCCGCTAAATCGCTAATGGCCCGCACAATCACCCAATCGACATCATTAACCGTACACACCTGACCAATCGCGGCTGACTCCATCTCAGTTACTTCGGCATCAAATACGTCTCTTGTCCACTTTCGATACTCGCGGTTATCCATAAACACAGACCCGGTAATACCGTTTCCGCCAACGAAGAGTTCAGCGTCCCGTTCTTCTAGCACGCGCTGCGTTGGCATGGAGCTTATAGCCTGTTTTGCAGCGGCTAAAAGGCGTGGTGTCGCGCTGAAATAGGCGGTGTCTTGTGGTGTATCCATCCCCTCTTTCACAATAAGCACTTCGTCAGGATGAATGAAGTGAAAGGGCTTATATTTTGGTGTGTGAGGATCTTTAGCGCGGCGTTCATCTTGCTCTTCGATGAACTTTGCATAATATTCAGGAAGTATGTATTCGCCTGGCGCATTTGGGTCTTCATTGGTATACACGCTTTCGTCATGATAATACCAACGCGCGGGAACAATTACGTCACCCGGTTGCCATTTTGGGTTAACCGCTCCCGCAATCCCCATGTAAACCACCTGCTTAACCGGAAAGTAATCAAGCGCCATCTGCATAGTCATTGCAGCGTTGGCAATACTCATTCCGGTAGCAAATATCAATATTGGCTCGTCGTGATAGGTACCAATGCGATATGTAACGCCCTTAATTGTTGTGGTGGTATGAATGGATGCATTGGGGTCTTGTTCAATACGATTAAGAATACCCTGCATTTCTGGTGCATACGCCACGGTGACTGCTGTAAATGCCGGTTGTGAGAACGCGGCGGGTCCATATGAGGAGTTAACGGATGTTTGGGTAGAAGCACATCCGCCCACCCACGACGTGGAGAGCAGAACGATAATCATCAAAGTAAATCGTTTCATTCGCGATTCTCAGCTGCATAGTTAGTGAGTAATTAAACTAGCACTTTAATCAAATAAAGAAACGCTGCATTTCAATAATTTACTATTTAAAAACAGAAAGAAAACATCTTTAAAACAAGGTGAACTCTCTTGTTACTTTTAACTACTAATGCAATGGGGCTGCATAACATTTCTAATGTAAGCATTGCGTAAAGACCCGCTTCAAAAGCGTTCATCAACGTTAAAATACGGTAGAATTCGACCATTTCCGTCGTTAATTTGCTACAAATGAACAGTCAAAATGCTGCGGCCAATAAAAAGGATTAACCAAGCGCCATGAACACTAAATTACTTCGCTCTCTTCAGGTTTTTGTTGCAGTAACTGATAGCGGCAGCATGAGTGTAGCCGCCCGAGAGCTTCATATGACTGTCTCAGCTATTAGCCAGCAGTTAAGAAAGCTAGAGCATGATATCGGCCTTAGCCTTTTTAATCGAAACACCCGAAGCTTGAGCCTAACGGAAGCAGGCCGCATCTACTACGAAACCAGTAAGCAAATGCTGCAAACAGCAGAACTCGCCCAGCAGAAAATTGAAAGTCTACAGGACGATCCCACTGGTAAAATAAATATCATCGCACCTGAGGGGTTTGGCGGAGGACTGTTAAGCGAGCCGCTGAAAAAGCTTTGTGAAGAATTTCCTAAAATAACAATTTCTTTAACCGTGACTGACGAGCCTAAAGACATTATCGCTTCTAGTGCAGATCTTGTTCTTTGTTTCGCCCCGGTTTCCGATACCAACTTCAGCAGCTTAGTACTTGCGACGTGGAAGCGTATTTTGTGTGTCTCTGCAGACCATCCACTTGCTAGCGAAACGCTTACTTCACCTGACGCACTTAGTGCACATGCATATATTGCTCACAGGCATATCGACGACTATGTGATGAAACATGCAGACGGGGGCGAGTATGAACTGGACACTCAACGCATTGACGTCAACTCTATGCAGACGCTCATTAAGCTTACCCAAGATAGTGTTGGCTACGCTGTTCTTCCGGAGCCTGAAGTGAGACATCTATTAAAGTCTGGTGAAATGAAACAGCTCTTTACCAACTGGCAACTACCTGATTACACGGTATATGCGGTAACCCCAAAGCGCGAGCTAATGCCAGCCAAAATCAGTGCAGCAATTACCTGTTTGCAAGATTTGTTCGCGCAAATTTAGCCGTAAAATATTGCGCAAGAGTTCCATCGCAAATAAAAAGGCAGCGTAAATACGCTGCCTTTCTTATTTGCCTTGGCTTCTTTATTTTTAGAAGCGAGTGTTCATTTGAACACTTAGAATGTGCGCAGTAGCTGACTGAGTACCAGTGAAGTTAGTAGTGAAATCAGTACCTGGCAGAACGTTTCTTAGAATAGTTCTGTCTTTGTTGATATTCGCTTCACGTCCATCAATGAATACATACGCTACATCAATTGATGTGTCTTTGCTCAATGTGTAAGTCATACCACCAGAGAACCAGTGGCGATCCGTATCAGGGATACTTAGTGAACGATTCTCTACCGATACCACACCATCGTCATAAGCATAGCCAGCGCGTAGAGTGATTTCGTCATTTAGGATGTAAGTTACACCAAGTGCCGCTCTCCAAGAGTCATCGAAATTCTCTTCTTTAATTAGGAAATCGATACCATCTTCTAGGTTAGCTTCAAGCTTCTCAAACGTGCTCCAGTCAGTGAAGGTAACACTTGCTTGCACTGACCACTGGTTATCAATTTTCTGATCAACCGCTAGCTCTGTAATGGCTGCAAGATTCAAATCTAGGCTACCAGGCTGATTTAAGTTGATAGGAAACACAGGCGTCTGTGAAGATACTGCGCCTTCCAGCTCTAGTTTGGTTTCCGCGCGATATGAAAGCGCAACATTGGTCATATCAGTTGGCTGCCAAAAAATACCTGCATTCCAACCATAGCCTATATCGTCGCCTTCCATGCTAAACAGTGAGTTGCCAGGACTAAGGGTAGGTAAAGTAATACCTAAAGCTTCTGCTGTTGGCGCTAGGGCAGCAACCGTACCTGCAAGGGTGTTTGATACACCAGAGCCAATTTCAGCTTCTGCATAAGTAATGTTCAAGCCAAAACCAACCATAAGCTGTTTATTTACTTTGTAAGAAACAGCTGGGTTAAGAGTTACCGTTTTCACTTCAGCCGTGTCAGCAAAGTGCAGCGCGCCGAAATCATCAGAGTAATCTGAACGAAGACCATAGGTTGTAAATACACCCACGCCAGCAGATAGCTTTTCATTAATTGGGCTTACATAAAAGAACCCTGGAACAAAAGCAGTATCAGCAATGTTGTCTTCTGCCGCTGGCATAGGCTGGCCAACTGGGCTTTCGCCTAATGCAAAGCTTACATCACCATCAATGTCGACGTTAGGATCGATAAAACTTACTGACGCGCTGAACTCAGCTTCTTTAAATACACCAATTGCTGCTGGGTTAGTCGCTAGAATAGAGGCATTCTCTGGCTTAGCTGCTTGACCAGCCATAGCGCGGCCTAGGCCGTTTGCACTGTGTTCATTAACTTGGAAACCAGCTGCCAGCGCAGAAGAAGAGGCTAAGGTAGCAAGCGCTAAGCAAACTGAGGCACGTAAAGAAAACTGTTGCTTCATAAAATACTCATTGTAATAGGGGAAAATTGCACCGCGCATTCTACGGATCTGAGTACTTTTGTTCAATGCAAGTAAACGCCATTTACGCACTTTTATCGCATTTTTTACAATTATAGCGACAACTTCGATGCATTTATAAGCAAAATTGATAATGTGTAGTTAATGAAAGATCTCAATATTGTTAACACCATTTTAATTGACTATCACTAACAACTATTGGAAATGTGAAAACGTTTCACTCAAATTTATAAACAGTCAGCGTTAGAGGTTGTGTTTATGCCCATAAACCCCACCCTCTTTTCAGGGTTTGGACGCGACTGTGTTAAACAACGCGCTGCTCCGTTCGAAAAACGCCGTTCCCATTTACTTGTTGCCGGAGGATACCATGTCAACATACAAAGCTATTACGCTTGTTAAGCGTCCCCATGATAGAAAAATTGGTCCGCACCTTTTTGAAAGCAAAGAGCTTGAAATTCCTACGCCTAAAGATGGGCAAATTTTGATAAAGCAAACCTATATGTCTTTAGACCCTGCCATGTTGGGGTGGATGAGCGAAGACAGAGAAAGCTACATCCCACCTGTTGAGCTTGGGGATGTGATGCGCTCAAGCGGTGTGGGCGAAGTGGTGGAGTCGAACAACCCTAAATTTTCAGTTGGCGACAAAGTGATGGGCATGACCGGCTGGAGTGAATATGTGCTAAGTGATGGCACTGGGTTTAACAAACTTCAGCCTGGTGTTACCGAAGAAATGGCTCTGTGCGTTTTCGCACTACCAGGTTTGACAGCCACAACGGGTTTGTACAATTTTGGCGACCCAAAAGCAGGTGAAACGCTTATTGTTACGGGCGCAGCAGGCTCGGTAGGTTCCATTGTGGGGCAACTTGCGAAAGCAGACGGCCTTCGCGTAATTGGGGTCGTAGGTAGCGACGAAAAAGCCGACTGGATTGTGAACGAACTTGGGTTTGACGGTGCCATAAATTACAAAACCGATAATTTAGAAGAAAAGTTGGCGGAGCTTACACCAAACAAAATAGACATTTTCTTTGAAAATACGGGCGGTCCTATTCAGCAGCACATTTTTAATAGAATGAATGCCCATGGTCGTATTGTGGTGTGTGGAATGATTGCCGACTACCAGTCAGAAACGCCGTCACCGGGCCCGAACTGGATCCCACTGATTAAAAAGCGCATAAACATTCGCGGCTTCGCTATGCCGGATCACTGGGGTGAAATTCCTAAGCTGTTACAAAAACTTTCACCTTATGTTCAACAAGGCAAAATTAAATACCGCGCACATACGGTAGAAGGTTTGGAGAACGCTGAAAAAGCCTTAAATATGTTGTTTGAAGGCAAGAACACCGGAAAGATGCTAATAAAGCTCTAAATCTATCTAAGTTCTCAATCTATCAGTATGAGGCGCAGTGTTAGCTTGTACACTGCGCCTTTACTAATACATATTGCGCTTTACCCTTTTCCTTGGCGTCATAAAGCGCTTTGTCGGCCTCGTCGATAAGACAATCTATGGTCATTTCATCGACCGAATTCGCGAATACCACACCAATTGAACAACTCATTAGCGGGTGTTTCGCCTCTTGCGCATGTTCTAAAGCCGCCTCTTTCCACTTGTCTAACAGTGCATCACAGTGCTTTTCTACTTGGGACTGCTCAATGTCGCTCAATACAACAATAAATTCTTCTCCGCCGTATCGACCTAATATATCTGTTTCGCGCTTAAACACCTGCCTCATAATGCGGGCTTGCACTTTTATTGCTTCATCACCCTGCTGATGACCAAAACTGTCGTTATATTTTTTGAAGTCATCTAAATCGAGCATCATTACCGCCATCGACACCTTGTGACGCTTGCTGAATGCCAACAGCTTTTCACTTTGTTCCCTAAGGGCGCGTCGATTTAATAAATCAGATAATGGGTCGTACTTGCTAAGCTTAAGTAGTCTGTCGTTAGTTTCTTTAATCATGTGCACGCTGCGGTCTAGTCGATAACGCGCATAAACACAGATAAATAAAGACCCTAAAACAAATGCCATTGAAATTAGCACTCTGTCACCGTACACCGGCGCAACCCACATTAAACCAAAGAAACCCAATATATTGATGACATTGGCGGCAAGCGCTAATTTAAACGTGATACCCAGCGCGAAGACACAAAAAAAGGTATATAAAATGGTACCTTCGTAAGGGAAAATGAAGTTGTGTTCTTCCCAGCAAACCCATATCAGCCAGTAGTTACTGTAAGTAAGAGCGATGAGTAAAGCGGCGAAAATGTATGCTCGATAGTGAATAAACTTGCGCCAGAAGGAAAGCACAACCACGGCAAGAACAATAGGAAGCTGAAGAAGTAAGCGGTCAAATACATACAACTCATACATACTATGAGGTATTAACATTAAGTCGGCGGCCATAAAGGCAAGCACGAGTAATGCACCAATGATCAGCGCTATTCGCAGCCGAAGTAACTCGCTGGGTTTATTGATTTGCACACGCCACCTTAAGCAATAAATTACCGTTTACCATTTGAAGAAACGCCAGTGATGGAAGTAAACACCGGTTATTTCAACTTCAGCTCACTGAAGCTGCTTTGCTTTAACTATTATCAGTGACATCTTGGCTAAGCGCCAGTTTTAGCAAACTTTCTTGTAACGCTTCAACGGTAACTGGCTTAGTGACAATGTCGTCCATACCTGCTTCCTTGAAGGATATGTGACGCTCTTTAAACGCTTCTGCGGTAAGCCCTATGACAGGGGTCTTACTAAGCTCCCCTTCTAGTTTGCGTATGCGCTTAGTTGCTTCAATACCATCCATTACCGGCATGTGTACATCCATGAAGACAACATCAATTCCACCTTCTTCAACTCGCGCGGCGGCTTTTAACCCATTATCCACGTGCTCAACATCACAGTTGAGCTGCTCTAAAAGCGCCTGCGCGACGACGGCGTTAATCGCATTATCTTCTGCCAATAGAACTTTAATACCCGCGGGCAAACTAGCGCGCTCCGCTTGTCGGGCGGAATCTGAATCAGCTGCCGACTCCACCTTGCGTCGCGACTGCACGCTTGCGGTAACTGTAAAGCATGAGCCTTCCCCGACTTTACTTACCACTTTAATGTCGCCGCCTAGTATCTGGGCTAGCTGCTTAGCAATCGCTAAGCCCAATCCCGTACCGCCATACTTTCGCGTTATAGACGAATCGGATTGAGTAAATTTATCAAAAATATGCTCAAGCCTGTCTGGTTCAATACCAATGCCGGTATCTTTAACTGCAATCACCAAACGGTTATCACTCACAGTGTCTGTTGATGGCTGCTTAAGTTTGGCAGTGATACTCACTGTTCCTTTGTGAGTAAATTTAATGGCGTTGCTGACCAAGTTGATAATGATTTGACGAAGCTTAGTAATGTCACTGATTACAGCCACAGACTCCATGTTCTTACTGCTGTAGATCAACCGGGTACTGTTGGCGCTGGCATTCGTGCCAAGTAACGTAATGAGGTCGTTTAGCATAGCGTCGAGGTCAAACTCTGTTACATCGACCTCTGTCATACCTGATTCAATTTTTGAGAGGTCCAGAACGTCGTTAATGACGGTAGCTAGGATAGACGCCGATGACTTCAAATCACTGGCGTATTGGTGCTGCTTATCTGATAGCGGTGTATCAAGAAGTAGCGTTGCTAGCCCCTGGATGCCGTTTAGCGGGGTACGAATTTCGTGGCTCATAACCGCGAGGAAATCTGTTTTTGCCCGGTTGGCCTGTTGCGCTTCGTCAACATATTGCTCGATTTCGCCAGACATTGCCTCTACATCTCGCGCCAAACTCCCTAGTTCATCATTTTGCTGTAAATCGATATTGACCTTCTTGTGATCAACGGCAATACGGCTCGCTGCAGATTTTATTTTTTCGATAGGAGATACAACGAATACTTGCGTAACTCTTCCCATTAATAAGCTAACGATAACGACTGCGAACAGCGTCACTAACGACGTTAGCCAAGCAATAGTAGATAACGACGACTGCAATGAATCTGCGGGTTGTAAAACGGTGACTTTCCAATTCCACGGTGCAAATTCAGAACACGCAAATAACACGTCAGCGTCATTGATGGTTGACTCGCCAAACGCCACCTGCCTGCGGGCAATGGTCGCTATCGTTGCATTCTCGGCACTGGGCACAAGCGTATGCTCCATTGTACTAAACACGACCGTATCAGTACTTTTATCACTTATAGCAAAGTGACGGTCAGTGGCTTGCTGTAACGACTTTAACTCTTCAAACACTTCCTTTTGATAAGCCTCGCGAAACACCGGCACATTCTCTAGGCCCGACTCAATAAGCAGCTCTCGCCGTTCGTCGATAATTTCTAAAACATTTAGAGTAAGCGTTTGAGTAAGAAGCTGATATTCCCTCTCGCGCACTGAATCGTACGCTGTTAAATAAGCCCAATACCCTGTGAGCGTCATTCCAATAAGTAATATTGGAATGTATATAACCAGCAGTTTCGTTTTAATCCGCATACTTACTTCTAATCAGGCCTTATTGATACACATGTTTTTTAGATAACTTCAGATAACTTGAAGGAATGGGCAACTGTAGTTTTATTGCCGTAGAGACATTAACCGCTACAGTGTACGTATCCATTTTATCAACGGGAATGTCTCTCGCCGATTTTTTCTCAAGAATGAGTTTTGCCTTCCGTGCTGCTGATTTTCCGATACTTGCAGGCTCAGACACAACGCCAAGAAGCGCTCCTTCTTTCACCGAAGAAATGCTTTCCGCAAATAATGGAAGTAAGCCAGTTTTTTCTTTTACTTTCGTGACTAACCCTTTTGATGCAGCTAGCGGGCCTGATGAAAGCCAATAACCATCTAATTCACCTGCTTTTTGCCGCAAGCTGCTAATAATACTGTCAGTCATTTCAAGCAGACCGTCATCGCCTTCTAAATAGGGCGTACTAACAGCAACGAGATTGATATTCTCATAGTCATCATTAAGCGCCAGCAATTGATTCACCAAGTTGCTAGAAGATGGGTACGTAGAATGGACTAGCCCAATAGTAAAGGGAGAAGAGGGTTTAGAAGCTCTTAATACGCCCTCTAACATGTCTAGTTTCACCTTAGCATCTAGCACGTGTGACTCGCCTGTCATATTACGCTCACTCACCGCGCCGATAGCGGGCACAATTCCCTCCTCCACAGGAGCAGAAACCACCATAAAAAGCTTGGGTGTATCAAGAAATTCTTCTGACGCGTTTAGCGCACGTGTGGCGAGTGTGGCCACGGATACGATCAGGTCAGGAGCAGGGTTCTGCGCAAGTTCGGCAAGGATCTCCTTGGCGCGGACTTCAGAACCTTCTGCGTTGTACGTGGTCACGTTTATCTCGTATTCCGGCATAATTCGTACTAGCTCTTTTTCGAACTCAGCACGAGACTCGGCAACCACCGGAACGGGCAGCGTTTCAAGAACAATAAGGTCTAAAGCTTCTTTCTCAGACGCAGCGCTTACCTCCGACATCAGCGAAAAGAAGGCAAAGCATAAGGAAAACCAGACCTTTGTCATGAATGTAGTCCTACCACAACTAACTGAAATTACGCACATATGGACGTATCATAAGGTTATTCGATGGGCATTCATAGAGGAAGTTATAACCATACAGTCAACATAGGTAATAACCTCCTGCAGTCTAAGAGGCGATTTCTGCAAATGCATTGACGCTGAATAAGCGCGCCTCAATATCATAAATTGGCATCGACACGATAATTTCATCAATGCCTGTTGCTTCAACAAAATGATGCAACTTGTTTTGCACTGTTTCTTTGGAGCCCACCAGCGCATACCTAAGCACATTCGATAGCATTGCTTCATCTGTCGCGGTGCAATACTCATCAAAGTTACGCATAGGCTTGGCGAAAGGTTTATTTAGTCCACGGCGCATGTTCATAAATTGTTGCTGAACCGAAGTGAACAAATACTTGGCTTCTTCGTCGGTTTCGCCAATCACCACCATAACACCCGCCATCGCTTTCGGCGCTGACAATTGCGATGAGGGTTTAAACATATTGCGATAAACATGAAGCGCATCAAATAGCGCATCGGGCGCAAAGTGCGAAGCGAACGAATATGGCAGCCCCATTTTTGCTGCCACTTGGGCGCTGTACAAGCTAGAGCCCAGCAACCACAGCGGCACATGAGTATTTGCCCCAGGTACCGCAACAATTGGCTGACCTTCTTGCGGTGTACCCAAGTAATGCTGAAGTTCTCGAATATCTTCTGGATAACTGTCTACATCGCTTTGTAAATTACGACGAAGCGCCCTTGCAGTCGCCATATCCGTGCCTGGTGCACGACCAAGACCGAGCTCAATGCGATTAGGGAATAATTCAGCCAAGGTGCCAAATTGTTCAGCAATGACCAAAGGTGCATGATTAGGCAGCATAATACCGCCCGCACCAACTTTAATCGTAGAGGTGGCATTGGCAATGTGCGCTAACACTACCGAAGTGGCGGAACTGGCTACGCCATGCATACCGTGGTGTTCAGCCAACCACACGCGCTCATAGCCACTGCGCTCTGCTTCCATCGCCATTAGCTTTGAATTACTCAGCGCGTCTTTTACGCCAAACCCTTCCGATATCGGCGCTAAATCTAGCAGTGAATAAGGTATCGCCATGTTGCCTCGCAATGTTTAAACCGTGTAATTACTCATAAGTATGACCTTACTTCCTGTTTTACAACGGCGCTGCATAGCAAAGTAAGACGGATGGAGAGGGTTTATCGATGAAATGAAGGTTGTTTAAAAAGCAGTGAGGCTTAAACCTGGGGCACGCTGTTTGACTGCAGGCCAATATTCACCTTAGTTAAATAAGAAAGCCTGCGATTTAGTCAATCGCAGGCTTTGTATGTGAGCGTTACTAAGTGTGTTAGCAGCGGGCTTTACTCTACCGTCACCGACTTCGCCAAGTTACGCGGCTGGTCAACGTCTGTACCCTTAATTAGCGCTACGTAGTAGCTTAACAGCTGTAGCGGTAAGGTATAGATGATAGGAGCAATTGGCGCTTCACAGTGCGGTACGTCAATAACACGCATGGTTTCATCACCCTCAAACGCGGCATCCTTATCAGCAAAAACGTACATAATGCCGCCGCGGGCACGCACTTCTTCAACGTTCGACTTCAATTTTTCAAGCAGTTCGTTATTCGGTGCAACCACAATTACTGGCATTTCGTCATCAATTAGCGCAAGTGGGCCGTGCTTCAGCTCACCTGACGCATACGCTTCAGCGTGAATGTAAGAAATCTCTTTAAGCTTAAGCGCCCCCTCCATAGCGATAGGGTATTGATCGCCGCGACCTAGGAATAAACTATGGTTTTTATCTGCGAATTCTTCAGCTAAATCTTCGATTCCGCCTGTGATAGCTAGCGTTTCTTCAAGCTTGGCAGGTAGGCTGTGAAGTGCAGAGACAATAGCTTTGCTATCAGCATCTGTCATGCCGTTTTCTTTGCCTAGCGCTAGGGTAAGCATTAAGAACGCAGTTAGCTGAGTAGTGAAAGCTTTGGTAGATGCTACGCCAATTTCCGCGCCAGCACGGGTCATAAATGCAAGGTCTGACTCGCGTACTAATGACGAACCCTGAACGTTACAAATGGTCAAACTCGACATATAGCCCAGCTCTTTTGCCAAGCGAAGTGCAGCTAACGTATCGGCTGTTTCACCTGATTGAGAGATAGTAATAAGCAGGCTGTTTGGATGCACCACTGACTTGCGGTAACGGAACTCTGATGCAATCTCTACATTGCACGACACATTTGCATATTGCTCTAGCCAGTAGCGCGCCGTCATACCCGCATGGTAGCTGGTCCCACAGGCAATAATTTGTACATGCTGTACTTTTTTGAATATCTCGTCAGCACCTTGACCAAATACATCAGCAGTAAGTCCGTTTTCGTCAATACGATCTTTAAGCGCGTTGCGCACAACGGTTGGCTGCTCGTGAATTTCCTTAAGCATGTAGTGGCGGTAACCCGCTTTGTCACCCGCATCGTGCTCGATATTCGACTCAATCACTTCGCGTTCAACAGCGTTACCTTCTTTATCGAAGATTTTAACGTCGCGACGCGTAATCTCTGCCACATCGCCTTCTTCTAAAAAGATGAAGCGGCGTGTTACCGGCAATAATGCCATTTGGTCCGAAGCAATAAAGTTTTCGCCAAGACCTAAACCAATTACAAGCGGGCTGCCTGAACGCGCAACTACTACGCGGCTAGGATCTTCTTTATCCATGATGACGGTGCCATACGCACCGTGGAAAGTTTTAACGGCACTTTGCACAGCGTCTAGTAAAGTCTTACCTGACTTAAGCTCTTCGTGAACGGTGTGTGCAATGGTTTCTGTGTCAGTATCGCTGGTAAAGGTATAGCCCTGCTCTTTTAACTGCGCTTTTAAGTTAACGTAGTTTTCAATAATACCGTTGTGAACAACAGCTACACGTTCAGTTGAAAAGTGAGGGTGCGCATTCGCTTCAGTCACACCACCGTGCGTTGCCCAACGGGTATGAGCAATACCGGTTGTGCCCAAAGCATCACCTTCTGCAACCGCATCAGCAAGCTCTTGTACTTTACCTGTACGGCGAATACGAGTTAGCGTTCCGTCGCCTTGCAGTAGCGCCACTCCAGCTGAATCATAGCCGCGATACTCTAGTCTTTTTAAACCTTCTAATAGGATTTCAACCACGTTACGCTCAGCTACAGCGCCAACAATTCCACACATAATTATTCTCCACTCGGCGCAGCAATAAGTACTGTCACGCCCTGATTTTCAATATTAAATTTGTCTTCATCACTAATGCCTTCATCAGTGATCAAAACAGTAATGTTTTTCCAGCTCAGCTCAAGATTAGGCATTTTGTGCGTCAATTTCTTTGAACTAGCTAATACCACGACCTTACTGGCCGCCTCGGCCATAGCACGGGTAACCCCGATAAGTTCGTTAAAGGTAGTGGTGCCCCTGTTCACATCTATGCCCGCAGCACCAATAAATGCAATATCAAAACTATAGGCACTAACTAATTGTTCAGCCATCGCGCCCTGAAATGACTGAGATTGCGCATCCCATGTGCCTCCCACCATTAATACTGTAGGCTCTTTATCACTTTGGGTAAGATAATTGGCAGTGGATAACGTGTTGGTCATTACCACTAAATCGTCGATTTTTGCCAGATGGGGCAAGACTGATGCGGTGGTAGAGCCGCAATCTATAACTAGCTTACTGCCTGGTTTAACCAAGCTCGCTGCGAGTTGGCCTATAGCGTTAATTGATGGGCTAGTAGTTGAATTCGCGAAAGGGTCACTGGTAATAGGTTCTAAGGGGTCAGAAATTACGCCTGTATCGGGTACAGGCACTGCGCCACCAAACTGTCGAATTAGCAAACCTTGCTGTGATAGCGCAGCAAGATCTTTTCTTATCGTGACTTCAGACGTAGCAAAACGCACGGCCAAGTCTTCAACTTGTGATTGACCATGTGCTTTCACCCACGCCACTATTTGTTGGCGGCGATGTTCAACTGATTTACTACTTTTCAATACAACCTCGATGCTTTTGTGGATGTTTTACTAAGCTTCGCTTATAGCGATAGCCTATCGTAAATAAGCTGAAGAAAAGCCCTCGAACCAATCCACAAACAAACCCATAACTTTCAAAACGAAAGTTATAAATTTTAAAGTGAAAGCATCGTAAGTTAAATTGAAATGGCGATCAAGCTAATTGTTTAATTAAACGTCAATGTTTTCTTTTCAGCGCTCGCTTTTATGGCTAACTCAATGACTTTAATAACAGGTACAACAGTGCTCGCGTCTGCTGGTGAGAAATTACCGTCTTCAATAGCATGGGCAAGACGATTGAAGAATGTCAGGTATTCACCTTTCAACGTTTTAACCGTCTCTTCAACTAGCTCACCACTTTCATTAACCACAGCTAGTACGCCATGCTGTTCTTCGTTTGTATGTGCCCAGTGTTCGTCATCAAACGATAGCTCTGCACGAAGCTGATCTTCCTGAGGGTCTAAATAAAATTTACGGAAGCTGCCCTTAGTACCTTGCAAGTCGTAACGCAATGTCGCGCTGGCCTGAAAGGCGGAGCTGCCAAGCTTTACTACTTTGTCGCTGTAGTGCAGCGTAATATCGAACGTGTCGTCTGATTGCCCGTTCTCTCGAAGAGCAACAATGTTAGCTGACACTTCTTGTGGCTCGCCGAATAGCTGTATCGCTTGGTCTACTAAATGCGGGCCTAAATCCCAGAAAATGCCGCTGCCTGGCCCTGCATTTTCACGCCATCTATCCCGTGGTACTGGACGAAACCGGTCGAATCGGCTTTCCAAGCGTTTAGTCTCGCCAAGCTTTCCATCGTTAATTAGCTGCTTAATCGTAAGAAAATCGCCATCAAAACGTCTGTTGTGGTAAACACAAAGCTGTCTATTTTGCGCTTGTGCGAGCTCTACTAACGCTACTGCTTCTTCACTATCTAATGTAAATGGCTTTTCTACCAATACGTGGCAACTGTGCTCTAATGCCAGTTTCGCCTGTGTCCCGTGAAGGTGGTTTGGGGTGGTAATAACCACCAAGTCTACATCGTGAATTTTAAGCGCTTCTTCCAACGAGCCATACACTTCGGCGTGGGGCAAGACTGCTTTAACCGCATCGGGCTTTGAAGAGATAACTACATCGACAGAGAACTGCGGCAGATAATTTAGAAACGGTAAATGAAAGGTTGTAGCGGAAAACCCAAAGCCCACTAGTAGTGTAGATATCATTGCAGCTCCTTGTATTACGTAAATCTTGAGGTAAGTGAACACACACTATCAGCAATAGTAGATAGTGAGAACCCGGAAAGGTTCATTATTTGAAAGACATAAGAAGGTGGAAAGCTGGAATAGTTTATTGTACGTCCACATACCAAACGCTAGTTCTAGACGCTTGCTTTAATCGTTTATTCCAGCCGCCTACTTGAGCCTTTTGTTTTGCTCGTTCATTTAATTAGGCGCTATTTTGGATAGAACCGAAGAAGACATCGGGCCAGCAAATCATAGCTTTTGTTTGCCAGCCCTAATTCTTGAGTTAAAGCTTAAGTAGCCTTGCGGGGGAACGTCTTTATTTCTTAGTCGGACGAGGCCAATTAGGAATGTTGCGCTGCTTTCCTCGCGCAACGGCTAATGCGTCTTCGTCTACTGTCGAAGTGATCACTGAGCCAGCACCTACGGTAGCGCCTTTGCCGATATTTACCGGTGCTACAAGCGATGAGTTTGAGCCGATAAAGGCATTTTCGCCAATGACGGTTTTGGACTTGTTCACACCGTCATAGTTACAGGTAATTGTACCTGCGCCAATGTTCGCTTTGGCGCCCACTTCAGCGTCGCCCAAGTAGGTTAGGTGATTTGCTTTCGCCCCTTCACCCAAAATGGTTTTCTTCATTTCTACGAAGTTACCCACCTTGGCATTTTTCTGCATTACTGCACCAGGGCGTAGTCGCGCGAAAGGCCCAACCGTACAGCCTTCACCTACACTAGCCTCTTCAACAATAGAATTTGCTTCAATTACGGCGTTATCGGCAATGGTACAGTTGCGCAAGATACAGTTAGCGCCAATTGAAACGTTGTTACCCAGGGTAACCTTCCCTTCAACAATAACATTTACGTCTATCACTACGTCGTTACCGTTTTCGAGCTGCCCACGCAAATCAAACCTTGCTGGGTCTAACAGAGTTACACCATTAGTCATTAGCTCATCAGCTTGGCGACGCTGAAGCGCACGCTCAAGGTTAGCCAACTGCAAACGGTTGTTAACCCCTTCAACCTCTACCGCAGACTGTGGCTGTGCAGACTGAATTCGCTTGCCTTCAGCCGCAGCCATGGCAATAACGTCGGTAAGATAATACTCACCTTGCGCGTTATCATTGCTTAGCTCGCCCAACCAGCGCTTAAGATCTGCACCAGACATCATCATCATGCCGGTGTTAATTTCTTTAATCTCACGCTGTGCATCAGTGGCATCTTTGTGTTCAACAATTGCAGTAATATTGTCATTTTCACGAATAATGCGCCCCATACCTTTTGGGTCATCTAGGTTAACGGTCAACAATGCTAAGTCGCAGCTTTCTTTTGCCGTTTTCAGCGCACTTAACGTTTCTTCTCGAATAAGCGGAGCATCGCCAACCAGAACAAGTACGTCTTCATTGTCTTTAATGTGAGGAGCCGCTTGCTGAACGGCGTGACCTGTGCCTAGTTGCTCGGCCTGTAGACACCAGTTTAGATTATCTTCAATAATCGTTGCCTTAAGCTGGTCGCCTCCGTGACCATAGACCAAGTGAATATTGTCAGCACCCAGTGATTTTACTGTGTTGATAATACGCTGCACCATAGGTACGCCACCTACTTTGTGTAACACCTTTGGCAACGACGATTTCATACGAGTACCTTTACCCGCTGCTAAAACAACCACTGAGAAAGCCATATAATTCCTTTATTTCGCAAAGAGAATGAAAATTGTCGCATAGTGTAACCAAGGGACCGCCATATGTCAGCGATTGATTGGGGTTAAAACGACAGCAAAAAAGTGTAAAAACTAGGTGTTTTCCTTCATTGTCATTTAGTCTAAAGTTGAGGATAGTCACCTAGTAGTTCATTATTGCAACAGGTATACTTACCGACATAGGTAAAGTTCAGTCAGGCAAGGGAGCATGCGTAGTCTGTGAACACATTTAGAACACTGCATAGAAGCATTTTAGTGTTATTTGCGGTAGTGGTTGTCGCTATCGTTACACTGGTGCACTTTAGTATTTCCAAGATTGTTGCCGAGCAGAGTCGAGCGCAACAACAGTCACTTTCGCCCGCGATATCGCTTATTGTGGAGCAACTTCTCAAACCATTACATATCTCTGAAGCCTTGGGGCACTCTACTGAACTGGTAGACTTGATGGATGGAGAAACGATTGACCAAGAGGCTGTTTTTAAGACATTGGATCGTCTTGAAAATGAGTTCGGGTTATCTTTCTTTATTGCCAGCGAGGCAGATAGAAAACAATATAATTCAGATGGCAGCATTATTAACCTTATTGAAGGGGAAGTAAGCTGGTATTTCAAGTTCAAGGACTCCCCTACCGATGCCGTAGCAGATATCGGTAAATGGGAGGATACCCATTTTTATATTGATATAAAAATTCACGATGAAGATGGCCGCTTCTTAGGCTTCTTTGGTGTTGGCAAAAGCTTGCGTAGCTTTATCGAGGTGTTTGATACCTACAAACAAGAGTACGGCTACGATTTTCTATTTGTAGACGGTGAAGGTGACATTATGTTGTCTTCCGACCCTAACCTTATCGCGTCTTACTCTGAGTTCACTAATTTGTCTGAACTTCCGTGGTACGCCAGCCTTCCGTTGACTATCCAGAACGAGCAGGCACTCAACAATAAATTAGTCACTATTGATCAGAACGATTACCTTATTGCCGAAGTAAAGCTAAATCAATTTGGCTGGACGGTGTTCTTACTCAGCCCTCTTGAAGAGCGTCAGGCGGAAATTTCACAGGCATTTATCTTCAGTGTAGTTACTTTACTGGTTGTTGTATTTTCGCTGTTTTTACTTATCTACAATTTGCTGTACTACTTCAGAAAGGACATGCAGCCCGATTTAGTTGTTCGACACACTAATCGTCTGCCAGAAAAAGAGAACCTACAGCTTATTTACAAAACCTTGCTAGCTGAACATAAGTCATTAAGTGTGATGCTAATAAGCGTTGATGATTTTTCTGACATTGTCGACGCCCACGGCAGAAACACCGGCGACGACTTGTTAGATAAAGTTGTGGCATATTTGGCTGAGCACTTGCGAGAGCAAGACGTTCTGGGCAGATGGAGCAGCGCCGAATTCATTATTTTACTGCCGCATACTGGCCCACATGTAGCATTTGATATGGCGCAAAACCTTCGCCACGGCATTGCGACCTTACCGCCGCTACAAGAGTTACCAGAACTGCTTATTACGGCGTCTATTGGTATATCTTACACCGCGTCCCCACGTGCTATGCACGAAGTAACAGCGCACGCGGAAGATGCGCTTTATCAAGCCAAGCGCGACGGCAGCAATTTAGTAAGAATGCAGCTGATAGACTAGCGTCTATCAGCCGTATCTTAAGCGGGTTTAACCTTAAGGCGTTTTCGTTTGAGAACGCCTGTGGTTAGTGCCACTCCGAAGAGAATCATTAAACCACCCACAATGGTTTGAATTGATAAGTGCTCTTGCAAGAACAGTACACCCCAAATAATGCCAAACAATGGCACTAAGTAGGCTACCGTAATAGCCTTTGCTGGGCCGATATCGGCAATCAGTTTGAAATATAGAATATACGCTATTCCCGTGCCGCCAACGGCGAGTGCAACTGCATTTATCCATGCATTCACGCTTGGCATGGCATCTGGCAAAGTTGCAAGTGCAAACGGCGCTAGCATCACGCTGGCCATAGCCTGGCTGCCTGTTGCAACAACTAAGGGTTTTACTCCCTGCAGCCATTTCTTCATCATACACGCCGCAATGCCATAACCTGTTGTGGCTAAAAGCGCAGTGAGGATGGGAAGAAAGCTAATGTCTCCCTCGCCGAGCTTTTGCTGACTAATAACAGTTACGCCAACAAAGCCAACAAATAACCCAGCAACTGCAGATTTCGTTAGTTTGTCACCTAACCACAGCCAGGCAACAATAGCGCCGAACATGGGAGCTGTGGCATTTAGAATGGCATTAACTCCTGCCTCTAAATGCAGACTGCTGTAATTAAAAAGAACAAATGGAACCGCCGTATTAGCCATACCCACCAGCGCAATAGCCAACCAGTGGCGCTTTATGTCTTTTACCGGCCCTCGTATTAACAACAAAGGTAGCAATACCGCTGTAGCAAGCACGGTACGAATGGCTACTAACACATAAATGCCAAACTCTGGTGCAGCAACACGCATAAAAATAAACGAACCGCCCCAAATACCCGCTAACACCAGCAGCGAGATAATGTCTCTTATTGCCATTCTCTTATCACCACAGCACCCCTTGGGCTCCTTCTAAATTAAGTAAATATTGCTTGCGCGGTAAACCACCTGCGTAGCCCGTTAGGGTTTTATTACTGCCAATTATACGATGGCAAGGCACTACAATAGCAATAGGGTTACGACCATTTGCCATACCCACGGCGCGGACAGCTTTTGGGTTACCTATTGCCTTTGCAATATCTAAGTAGCTAGCGGTTTCACCGTACTTTACTTGCTGCAAGGCATCCCATACCTGATTCTGAAACGCCGTACCGCTTGGGCAAAGCGGTAGGTCAAACTCCCGTAGCGTACCGTCGAAGTATGCCTGTAACTGACTGCATGCTGCATCGGTAATAGCGTTGTTACGCACGCACAAACCATCTCCAATAGCATTATCGTGCGCGGCATCTTTTTTACTTGCGCCGCCGTGGTTTACGTCGCTAGCTATCTCTGATGCAGCGGCGGTTACAAACTTGATAGCAGTAACGCCTTCATCAGTGGCTTCGACTTTAACAAGACCCTGCATACTGTTTACAAAACCTGTATATATCATGCTTGCGATTCTCTTTATTGACTGCTTAACTGCCACAACTGAAGGGTTAGATAGCTGCGCCAAGGTGCCGCTTTTTCGGGCGCTATGGGGTACTGCTGCGCCATTTTACAAACGATTAAATCACCGCCAAGGTAGACGTCAGGATTTCTCTCCCCCCGCATTTTTAAATAGTCGAGCGTCCACGGGCCAACGCCGTTAATGGCGAGTATGTCTTCATGGCTTGGCATGTTACCGTTTATGAATAAACGAGCAAAATGACGTACGGCTTCTTTCCTCGCCTGTGGCATACGTAAGAATTCAAGACTGTTTTCGGCCACACTTTCAGGCGAGGGAAAGCTGTAGCGTTCACTCGTTGTAGATTCAAGACCGTTTGACGGGAGCGCATCAGAGACCGTTTCGCCCAGTTGATGTACCAGTAAAGTCACCTGGCCAATAGCCGCTTTCACACTTACCTGCTGACCTACAATAGCGCGACAGCCACTTTCAAATACACTCCATGCGCTAGGAAGGCGTAGCCCAGATGTTAACTTTTCGGGCGATAATCCAGACTGAACTAAGCTTTGTTCAATTAAAAGCGGGTCGGCGTGAAGGTCTAATACCTGCTTTATATTTTCAACGGTTGTATGAAGACTGCTTAAATCAGACAGGTCGATGAAAAGTTTAAACCCATGGCGTACGTCATCATGCACTGCTTTAAAAAAGCCTATGTTCTCTTTGTATGAAAAGTAACGCTCGTAACTCTCTTGTGTTACTCGCTCCATTCCCTCTATTGCTCGGGTTGCCAAGAAATCTCTTACGTAGGGCCAGTTATACGGCGGTCGATAAGACAGAAACAAAGAAATAGTCTTTTGTTGAACCGGCTCTCTTTTTCTAAGCTGGGTAGGAGAGGTAGCGCAATATTGCTCGATAGCCCGCTGTAGCTGTCTAAGAGATTGGTAGCCTGCCGTAATTGCGATATCTGTCATAGATAAATGAGTTTGTTGAATAAGCTGCTTTGCAAACAAAGCGCGCTGCATATTTTGAAACTGTTTAGGCGGTATGCCGACTGCATTAACAACCAGCTTATTTAAGTAACGCTCACTAATACCCAATCGAGTGGCAATATCAGCTACGCGCTCAATAGGAATAACAGATAGTAGCGACAACGCTCGATTTATCGTTGCGCCCACGCCCTTCCACGCAGCAGAGCGAGGGGCACTGTCGGGTCTGCAGCGAAAGCACGGGCGATAACCTTGTGCCATCGCCTGTGTAGCGTGTTGAAAGTAAGTAACATTTTCTTCTTTCGGAAGTCTCGCTGGGCAGATTGGTCTGCAAAAAATACCGGTTGTTTTTACCGCCACAAAAAATCGTCCGTCAAAGCGCGGATCTCTACTCAATCTTGCCTTCGCAAGCATTGACTTAGCGAGTGTCGAGTTTCCTGAACCACTCTCATCTGGCACAAATTGATTATCCGGCATTAGTATGCGCTACCCACCCGTCGTGTATTACCTTTATCTAGTGTATCGTGCATTTGCCCTAATCGTGCGACAAAATCGGAACTCAATAGTTATAAACCTTTCTAGTCGAGCCTATCGCCCATTTTTGTATATTCTCAATACGGTTCACTTACCGTTAAAATAAATCAAATCATTGAAGACATAGTGAGCATAATTAGCGACATTTGATCATTGGAGCGGCTAAACGCATAATAATGCGATAATAATAATGAACGCCTGATGGACACAGTAGTAACCACAGGCTTAACGAGCGGACTGTATGCTGAACACTTTGCGCACCATCAAGCTGCGCCTGTCTCAAATATGGCTAATGGCAATGCTAGTGGCTGTTACACAAAGCGCTTCTGCGGATTGGCTTGATGACTATGCAAGTTACGTTCAAAAAGAAGCTTCAAAATACAACGTGCCCGGTTATGCATTTGTGTTTTATGAGCAGGGCAAAGCGCCAAGAGTTTACGTATATGGCAGCACCCGCAAACGCGGCGGGGAGAAGGTAACAGAGAACACCGTATTTAGGCTGGCCTCAGTTTCAAAAACCTTTACCGCGTTACTGTCGGCTAAACTCGTAGAAAAGAACCAGCTTAGTTGGGAAACCCCGATATCTACCCTACTGCCCGACATTCCCTTTAAAGGTAAAGGAATGGGCGCACTGCAGCTGCAACATATTGTAGGTCAGTCGAGTGGCTTTATGCCTAATGCCTACGACAACCTCATCGAAGCAGACTACTCGCTAGAACGCGTACTTAAATCCTTGGGCGAACTTGAACCACTGTGTGCACCGGGCGATTGCTATACCTATCAAAATGCGCTCTTTGGCGCTCTGGAATACTACTTTAGCAATAACAATACGTCTTACTCCCGACAGCTTCAGGCTAACCTTTTTGCACCGCTAGGAATGAAAACCGCGAGTGTTGGAAAAGGCGGGCTGCTCGCTTCAGAATCGTGGGCACAGCCTCACATCGCTATTGCCAGAAATAAATGGCGTGAAGGACAAGTAGAAAGTAACTACTACCGCTTCTCGCCAGCAGCGGGCGTTAATGCAAGCATTTCAGATATGACGATTTATCTGCAAGCTCTGCTAGGCGAGTTCCCAACGGTGATCTCCAAAGAGATGGTGGACTATGTCACTACAGAGCGAGTGAAGACTAAGCGTGAAACCTATCGCAGAGGTTGGCGCGGCATGATTAGCGATGCTCACTATGGCTTGGGTTGGCGTATTTACGACTTAAATGGACTACAGATGAACTACCACGGAGGATGGGTGAAAGGCTATCGCGCTGACGTGGCGTTCATACCTGAACGCAAAGTGGGGTATGTCATGCTGATGAACGCAGAGTCGAACATGATTAATTCAACAACGGCTGAACTATGGAAGCGCTATTTAGAAAAAGCCGACGCAGATAAGTAATATCGGCATCGGCTTTTCGGTATTTTCAGCAGTTAGTGTGCTTACACACTACTGTTTTAAGTATGTATAACCCGCCAAACAGTTTTCGTAGAAATCGGTCCAGCGAACCCCTTCACGAGGGTTTAACTTACCGTCCCACACTTGCTTGTCTATCATGCGTTTTACATCTGATGCCATTGCACGTGGGTTGTACTGCATGACGTTAAGTACATCTTCTACCGATGATCCTTTCACCACTTCTTCAATGTAGAAGTCTTCAGGATCGTCGTCATAGCTATAAATATGTACTTCGTTTAAACGACCAAACAAGTTGTGCATGTCGCCCATAACGTCTTGATACGCACCCGTTAAGAACAATCCAATGTAATAAGGCTCGTCTTTTTTAAGCGGGTGCATTGGCAATACGTCAGTAATTTCACGGCCAATAGTGAACTGGTCAATTTTACCGTCGCTATCACAGGTAATATCCACTAACGAGCAGTTCACCGTTGGCTCTTCGTTCATACGAATAAGCGGAACTACCGGCAGAAGCTGGTCGATTGCCCATGTGTCAGCCGCCGACTGAAACACAGAGAAGTTACACAGATACTGAGACGACAAGCTGTAATCTAGCTCTTGAAGCTCTTCTGGCACATATTCTTCGTTGCGATACCACTGCTGTAAGCGGCCCATAATTTGCCAGTAAAGCGTTTCTATTTTGCCTAGTTCTTCTAGAGACAACACGCGTAGTTTGAACGCATCTAGTGCCTGCTCTTTGTATTGTGACGCATCATTGTAGATTTCATGCATGTTCGTTTGTTCATCAAACGTGTCTGCAAGTTCTCGCATGTTCTTTAAAAAGAAGTGCTCACCCGCTTTCGCCGACGTATCCATTTGTGATGCATTCGACTTAATTTCGCCCACAATTTCTGTGATCACGCAGCTGTGGTGTGCTGTAATTGCACGTCCACTTTCACTCACTAAATGCGGGTGCGGTACGCCTTCAAGGTCGCACATTTCTTTCATGCCATAGACAACGTCAGCCACGTACTCTTGCATGCTGTAGTTACGCGACGACTCATTGGTTGAATTACTGCCGTCATAGTCGATACCTAGACCACCACCAACATCAACGTAATCTAACTCGAAGCCCATTTTATGAAGGTCAGCATAAATACGCGCACCTTCGGTTACCGCTTCTTTAACTGCTCGAATGTCAGTTAACTGGCTACCAATATGGAAATGAAGTAGCTTCAAGCAATGCGCCATACCTTGCTCTTCAAGGTAGCGAGCTGCATTAATGATTTCAGTAATGGTTAAACCGAATTTCGCACGTTCACCACCAGAGCTTTCCCACTTGCCGCGACCTTTCACGGTCATTTTTGAGCGCACACCAATAATAGGATCGATATCCAGTTCTTTAGCTATTTTTACAAGAAGAAGAAGCTCGGTGTATTTTTCAACCACTACCACAACGCGGCGACCCAGCTTTCTGCCTAGCAGTGCTAGACGCATAACTTCGTCGTCTTTATAACCATTTAGAATAGTCAGCGACTCTTCGTTAGTATTCATGGCAAGTACAGTAAGAAGCTCGGCTTTTGAGCCTGCTTCTAAACCGTAGTTAAAAGGCTTGCCCGCATCGACAATTTCCTCAACCACTTCGCGCATTTGGTTAACTTTTACCGGATACACGCCTTGGTATTGGCCTTGGTATTCGGCTTCTTGGATGGAGCTTCTAAATGCTTTGTTCAAACCAGCAACTTGCGAACGCAAAATATCGTGGAAACGAACGACGACAGGAAATTGCACGCCTTCTTTGCGGATATCTTCAATTACCGAATTAAAGTCGATTTGAATGCTAGGATCTTCAGGAACAGGGGTAATATGGACGTTGCCGTTTTCACCTATTTGAAAATAGCCACCACCCCATTGAGACACGCCATAGACGCGCTCCGCTTCTTCGATGCTCCAATCTGACAATTTATTCACCTATTTGTAAGTGGGCTAGGCCGATACCTAGCATAGAAAGTGCGAAAATAAGCAGCGTATTATAGTCAACGCAAGACTGAACGCGATAGTTGTTGCGATATAAAATATCTATTGTCGCGACTAATTTTGTTTATCGAACATTATTTTTAAGATGCAATCCATGTTCGAACGTAGTCCAACACAATCTTATCTGCTTTTTCTTCACAGTGCGTTATAAACTCTGAGATGCTTTGAGTACGTTCAAGTTCAAATCCTAGTTTACCCGATGGCGTTGTAAAAAACTTCTGAGCGATATGATCAGCATCAGTTGCGTTATCTTCCAACCACGTTTCGCTAAGTTGGCTTCGCCTGTCCAGCTTTATAGGCGCTTTTATTTGATTGAAGGTATCAGATTTGGGGATTTGCCAACCGCGCATGTCGACAAATAAGTGGAATGGCCTGCCTTTACGGGTTTTCAAGCAATCGGAAAGTTTAGCGAGATACTGAATGTTCGTGGACATATCCCACTTACCGCGAAGCGTGACCAGAATACAATTTCTAAACGGTTCAATATGAAAAGGGGTCGTAGACATTTACTCGTACATCTCTATGCGACTATATGAATAGTGAACTCAACTTCTATAGCATTCACATAGTAGAGCTGAAAAGCGGCAACTACAACTATAGTTGAATACTTTGTAATTAAGTTTAATACCCTAAAAGAAAAAGGCCTGCTATCACACAGGCCCTTCGAACATTCTAGCAAACGAAGTGCTTTGAATTAGTCGTCTCCGAACTCACGAATAATGCTGTTAATGGTGTCTTTAGCGTCACCCAGAACCATGCGCGTGTTGTCTTTGAAAAACAGCGGGTTGTCTACACCAGCAAAACCGGCATTCGCAGAACGCTTGAGCACAAACACCGTTTTCGCACGATGTGCTTCGATAACTGGCATGCCGTAAATAGGGCTGCCTTTCATCTCTTTGGCTGCTGGGTTAACTACATCGTTTGCACCGATAACAATAACCACGTCATAGTTTTCCATACGCGGGTTAACGTCATCCATCTCGTATAGTTGGTCATAAGGCACGTCAGCTTCTGCCAATAACACGTTCATATGGCCCGGCATACGCCCCGCTACAGCGTGAATGGCGTAATCAACCGTACAGCCATTTTCCTCTAGCAACGACTGAAGTTCACGTACCGCGTGCTGCGCTTGCGCAACCGCCATACCATAACCAGGCACCACCAGTACTGCTTGCGCTGCTTCTAATACATAAAATGCATCTTGCGCTGACAGTACTTTAATCTCACCTTCAATTTTCTCGCCGGCTTCTACTGGTTTGGCAAAGCCAGATAACAGCACATTCATCAGCGAGCGGTTCATTGCCTTACACATGATATTGGTAAGAATTAAGCCTGACGCGCCTACTAACAAGCCGGTAACAATTAATATTGTGTTGCCAGTAGCAAGACCTGCCGCCGACGCTGCTACACCTGAGTAGCTATTTAAAAGCGCGATTACCACCGGCATATCTGCGCCACCAATTGAAATAGTCGCCCACAAGCCGAAGCTTAGTGATAACGCAATAGCACAGTAAATCCAAAGTGGGTTGCTTGGGTCGGTAGTAAAGAAATAACCAATCACCACCATGCCAATTAGGTGCAAGATGCTCAGCTCACGAAGTCCTGTAAAAATAACGGCTTTAGAGCTCATTTTCCCAGACAACTTACCCCACGCCACTACCGAGCCCGAGAACGTAATGCCCCCAACTAAAATAGTGAAAAACAGGGTAATAAAAGTAAACGCGCTTTCAGTTTTAAGGCTAATTAGGCTCATTCCGGCTAGCGTTGCCCACCCCAGAAGCAATGACGCTGCACCACCAAAGCCATTAAACAATGACACCATTTCAGGCATTGCTGTCATTTCAACGGTCTTGGCCTTCCACGCACCAAAGGCACCGCCAATTACAAAGCCCAACAGAATGTAATGATAGCTAATAATCTGCTGGTCAAGCAGGGTAACGACGACAGCAACCAACATACCAATGGCAGAAATAAAGTTACCTTTTTTAGCGGTATCTGGATGACTGAGTAATTTAAGTCCAAGTATAAATAGAGCCGCAGCTACTACGTACGCAAGGTTTATTACGGTTACGATATCACTCACTTGCGTACTCCTTATTTATCTTTTTTCTTGAACATGCCAAGCATGCGATCGGTAACAAGATAGCCACCCACCACGTTGATGCTGGCCAGCGCTACCGCTGCAGTACCAAGAATGGTCGTTAGCAAATTGTTGTCGCTGCCAGAGGCAACCAATGCACCCACTAGCGTAATACCCGATATCGCGTTAGAGCCTGACATTAAGGGTGTATGTAAGGTTGCTGGCACTTTTCGAATTAGCTCAAAACCTAAAAAAGCAGCCAGTAACACGATGAAAAGTAAGTAAATGATTTCCATGATTAGGCTCCTTTGTATGCGTTGATAAGCATGTCGTTGGTAATGTTACCGTCGTGGGTAATAACACAGCCGGCCAAAATGTCATCTTCTAGATTCAGCCCAAAGGTTTTGGTTTCATCATCAAAGAATTCATCAACAAGGTTGTAGATGTTATTGGCGTACATGTCGGTGGCTGCTTTAGCCACATACTGGCTCCAGTTTCCGTTACCGATTACCTTAACACCGTTAACTTCAACGGTTTCGCCAGCAACTGAGCCTTCAACATTGCCACCTGATGTTGCGGCCATATCTACTACCACACTGCCCGGCTTCATAAGTGCTAATGTATCTTTTGAGATAAGCACTGGTGGTTTGCGACCAAATAACTGCGCTGTCGTAATAACAATGTCAGAGTCTGCAATCGCGTCGCGTTGCGCTTCCTGCTGCTTCGCTTTTTGTTCTTCGGTCAGTTCTTTTGCGTAACCGTCCTTCGTTTGGCCTGTTTCCCCAATGTCGATTTTAAGGAACTTGCCACCTAGCGATTCGACTTGCTCAGCCACCACAGGGCGGGTGTCATAAGCAAGCACGTTTGCACCTAAGCGTTTCGCGGTTGCTATAGCTTGAAGACCCGCTACGCCTGCTCCAATAATAAACACCTTCGCTGGTTTTATAGTTCCTGACGGTGTCATCATCATAGGTAATATTGAGGGCAATTTGTTCGCCGCCTGCATCACCATTACATAACCCGCAAGACTTGCTTGCGAACTCAGCGCGTCCATTTTTTGTGCACGAGAAGAACGAGGGATCATCTCTACAGAAATAGCGGTCAGCCCTTTTTCTGCAATAGATTCAATAAGCGGTTGCTGAAAGAAAGGGTCGAGATGGCCTACCACAATGGCCCCTTTTTTCATCAACGCTAGCTGCGCATCGGTGGGCTTATTCACCGCTACCAGCATATCTACCGTTGATAATGCATCATTCACATCATCGATGACAGTAACGCCTACATCTTCGTACTCTTTATCTGAATACCCTGAATGTACGCCTGCTCCTGCTTCAAGCAGTAAGGTCGCCCCTTTTTTCACCAGACGCTGTGCACTACTTGGTGTAGCCGCACATCGCTTCTCCACATTATTTAGCGGATCTGGCGCTTTTGACTCATTTAATATTATGATTTTCACACGCTTCTCCTCACATTCCGGCTATCCGAGAATGACACTCTTTAAACAGTACCAAGCCATTTTATTCACTTATGCCTAGCATTCTCTAGCGAAATCAAAAACAGCACAGGCAATTTCTGTATTTATTTTGCTTCGAATAGCACTCCTCATTTCGCTTATTTTTCAAGCGAAACTGCGGCAAAGCTACGCTATATGGGCATACATCACTAGTATCATTTACTTACGAGTCATAACTAATATTTATATAGAAATGGCATACAGAAGATAAATGAACTAGATGGTTAAGCATTTATTCCGTGAATACATTATTTATTGCGCATTTTTTGCACAGCCGTAAAGGTGAAAAGCGGCTAGCGTTGTTGAGAAAAATAATGTCTCTTGAGCATGACGATTTAACTAATTTAAAAAATTGTTAAATAAATTTGGGGGATTTTACAAACCGTGTCGTCTTGATGAATTAACAGCGAAAAGCTGTGAGAGAAAGCCAAGTGGGGTGCACACCACAAGGCACATTAAAATTAACGATTAGGACACACACCATCATGTATAGGAAAACCAAGCTTGCATGCTCAGTGGCTGCAGTTTTAGCGTCAGCTATTTCTGCAAATAGTGCATTTGCCCAAGACGCGCAACCCAATAAAGACGTAGAAGTGATTGAGGTAAGTGGTATTCGTTCATCGGTTGCAAAGTCGATGGATGTTAAACGCAGCTCTGCTGGCGTAGTCGACGCCATTAGCGCAGAAGACATTGGCGACTTCCCCGATACCAACTTAGCTGAATCACTACAGCGTATTACCGGCGTATCTATCGACCGTTCAGGCGGTGAAGGTCAGCTGATTACGGTGCGTGGTTTTGGTCCACAATTTAACACCGTGTTGGTGAACGGTCGTCAAATGGCGTCTGAAAACGATTCACGTGCGTTCAGTTTCGACACGATTGCTTCTGAGTTAGTAAGCAGCCTTGACGTGCATAAAACGTCAACGGCCACAATGCAGTCTGGTGGTGTAGGCTCTACTATTAACATTAATACTGCACGCCCGTTTGCGTTAAACGGTTTCAAAATGGCGGGCTCAGTAAAAGGCGTGTATGACGAAAATAGCGAAGAAACAACACCGCAATTTTCTGGCCTTATTAGCAACACGTTTAATGATGACACTTTCGGTGTATTGCTTGCCGTTTCACATCAAGAGCGTGAGACTCGCTTAAACCAAGCTCAGATGGACGGTTGGCTAGAGAACGTTGGCGTGCCAAACCCTGTTACGCAGTCAGGCGATGCTTGGACAGGCAATGTATTTTCACCGCGAAACTACGATCACAAAGTGACCTTTGAAGAGCGTACCCGTACAAACGCTAATCTTGTATTCCAATATGCACCTAACGACAAACTGGTAGTAACCGCTGACGCATTGTATTCAGATTTTGACGTAGAGTCTGAAGCAACGTCGTACGGCCACTGGTTTACTGCACCAAATATTCAGGGTGTGGGCGATGACGGCAGCCTGTTTGATGAAAATGGCAATCGCCGCAGCCCAACGGTTGATGCGAACGGTACTATTGTAGACTTATACCAAGAAGTCGGTTTGGCGACAGATATGCACGCCAAAACGTTCGACCGTTTAACTGATACCTATGCCATAGGTCTTAACTTTGATTATCAGTACTCAGAGAATCTAAACCTATCATTCGATTTGAGTCATTCAGAAGCCGAGCGCGAAGCCAATAACGGTGGCGGCGATCAGCTTTCACTTATTGGTTATGCCAACCGCGTACGATTCCAGGTAGATGACAATATTTTACCTGTTGCCAGCATGTTTGCTTCGCCTAATGCCAATATTTACAGTGGCCAACAAGAACTGGATGGCGCGATTGTTACAGGTCCTGACGGCTTCCCTATATACAACCCTGCACTGATACCTGATGGTGTGAGCAATCATCTTGATGAAGCTAACAGCCGAGCTCACGTAATGCTGCGTCGAGGCTGGGCGGTAGAAGATGAAGTGAGCCAACTGCGCTTTGACGGCGAATACGTAACAGACGGCAGCGGCCTAACTGAAATTCGCTTTGGCGCACAGTACAGCACCGAAACCAAATCACTTACCCGTTGGGACAATGAAGGTGTAGGTATTCACTGTACTTACTGTGGTTACCCCGACTTACCTGAGATCCCAGCAGGCAGCCAATATGTTTTTGACGCAGGCAGCGACTTCCTCTCTGATGTGAGTGGTAGCGGTCGCATGCCCACCTCTTGGCTTGCCCATGATGGCGAAGCCAACTTTGCGTTTTTAGAGTCTTACTATCAAAGCGTCAACGGTGAGTCGATTAGTTTTGATGCGGTGCGTCGTAATAACAGCTTTGAAGTTGAAGAAGATATTATCTCTACCTATATGGAATTCGACTTTGAAGGCGAAGTTGCAGACATGTTCTTAAGCGCCACCGCAGGTGTGCGTTATGAAATGACGGATGTGACGGTTAACGGAACGCAAGCGCCAATAACGGGCTTAACGATTCTGGATCAGACCGAAATGCTGGCTGGTTTTGGTGATGCGCAAGGTATTGCTACTGAGTCTGATTACGACGTGCTATTGCCAAACTTCAGCGTACGTTTGGAAATTACCGACGACTTAATTGCGCGCTTTGCGGCGAGTTCAACTATTACTCGCCCTACGCTTAACAGCATGTCGCCGGTAACGGTAATTACAACCACACGCCAAGGTGGTGACTTAACGTCTACCAGTGGTAACCCTGCGTTAGAGCCATTCAAATCGGATAACTTGGACTTGTCACTAGAGTATTACTATGACGAAGCAAGCTATGCATCGATTGGTTACTTCAGAAAGCTGGTATCGAACTTTATTGTTAATAGTCAAGAAGACAAAACCTTCGAGCTTGCTGACGGCAGCCTGCTAACCGACCCTTCTACAGGCACTAACGCTAGCGCGCCAGATGCGGGTGACGACGTAGCTGTGTTTACCAATACACTGCCAAATAACGGTGAAGACGCGACGGTAGACGGCTTCGAGATTGCGCTTCAGCACACGTTTGACAACGGCTTTGGTGTACTTGCCAATGGAACAATTGTTGATAGTGATGCCGAACTCGATCCATTCGATATTAACCAAGTATTTGCGCTAACTGGGTTAAGCGATTCTTACAACCTAGTGGCATTTTATGAAACTGACGACTATCAAATTCGTCTTGCCTATAACTGGCGTGACGCATTTGTTCAGTCGTTAACACAAGGGCAGGGTGACGGCCCAACCATTGTTGAGTCTTATCAGCAGCTTGACATTAGCGGTAGCTACAGCGTGACAGACAATGTAGAAATCTTCTTTGAAGGTATTAACCTTACAGAAGAGTTCGTACATAAGCGCGGTCGCTTCTCTAATCACTTGCTGTTGGTTGAAGACAGCGGCAGACGTTGGGCCTTCGGTGTGCGCGGAAACTTTTAGTTTCGCGTAATTGGGGCCGGCGTTTGTTAGCCCCACATTCGTGGCTACCCTTTGGTAGCCACAGTTTTTATTCAGGAACACAGTATGACAACAGCAACTCCCATAACGCACATTGTAGTAGTCGGTGGCGGCAGCGCAGGGTGGCTTACGGCTGGTCGTATTGCAGCGCAACATCAATGCGCTATCCGCAAAGACATTAAAGTAACCTTAGTAGAAAGCCCCAATGTGCCTATTATTGGCGTGGGGGAAGGCACCTGGCCTACCATGCGATCTACGTTGATTGCGTTGGGTATTAGTGAAACCACCTTCATTAAGGAATGTGACGCCACATTCAAGCAAGGGGCAAAGTTCGCTAAATGGACTACAGGTGAAGAGCACGATTTTTACTACCACCCTCTCATGCTGCCCCAAGGGTTTTCGCAAACAAATTTAGGCCCTTATTGGCAGTCTGTTGCACCCGAATTAAACGAATCTTTTTCCCATGCAGTATGTGTTCAGGAAGCTATATGCGAAGCAGGCTGTGCACCTAAAAGCATACGTCACGCAGAGTTTGCAGGCACCGCAAATTATGCTTATCACCTAGATGCAGGGAAATTTACCGCCTTTTTAACCAAACACTGTACTGAAAAACTAGGTGTTCACCATGTGTTAGCCGACGTTAACCGCGTCGAAAGCAGCGATAACGGCGATATCAAAGCCCTTCATACCGAGCAAGGGGTAACAATAGAAGGAGACCTCTTTGTTGACTGTACCGGCTTCAAATCTATGCTGCTTGGTAAGCATTACAAGGTGCCGTTTATTCCCTGTGACGATGTACTTTTTATAGACCGAGCATTAGCAGTACACGTGCCTTATGACACCCCGCAAAGTCCTATTGCATCCCACACTATCTCCACCGCACAAGACGCCGGTTGGATTTGGGATATCGGTTTGCAGTCACGCCGAGGTGTAGGCCACGTCTATTCCAGTAGGCATCAGAGTAAAGATGACGCCTATGCTCGCTTAGACACATACGTTCGCCAAACCAGCACGTTAAACGGCATAGATGGGATAAACGTAAAAGACATTACTATTCAAAGTGGACACAGGCAGCGCTTTTGGCAAAACAACTGCGTGGCCGTTGGCCTAGCGGCGGGTTTTTTAGAGCCTTTAGAAGCCTCAGCGCTTGTACTGGTTGAGCTGTCTGCCTCAATGATTGCCGAACAGTTACCCGCAAACCGAGCCGTGATGGATATTGTGGCGAAGCGCTTCAATGACACCTTTTCCTACCGTTGGCAGCGAATTATCGACTTCTTAAAGCTTCATTACATGCTAAGTAAGCGAGAAGACAGCGCATTTTGGCGGGACAATCGCGATAGTCATAGTATTCCAGACTCATTAAAAGAATTACTCGCACTGTGGCAATACCACCCGCCTAGTGACAAAGACTTCACCAGCAATAATGAAGTATTTCCCGCGGCAAGCTATCAATATGTGCTGTACGGAATGGGGTTTACCTCAGATTTAGCTACACATCAGCAATGGGTGAACGCCGACTTTGCCAAGCAGCAATTGATGCAGAACAGGAAAGCACGCGCCATGGCGGTGGAGAAACTGCCTAAACATCGCGAACTTATTAATAAAATTCACCAATTCGGCCTGCAGGCCGTTTAACAGCAAATCAATAAGCAGGACCTACGTATGACTCATATGGTTGCCATTAATAATAAACAGCATGCAGATTTGAAAGTAACCGACGATGCATTGTCACTAAGCGCCAATCAGCACCTTGTTCCTGTGGTGGTCTCTGAGCTAAACAAGCTAGTGGTGCATTATCCCGTAGTGATCACCAAGTTTGACGACTCGGGACAATTTGGCTTATCTGCCTTGTTAGGTTTTGAAGAAAAGGAAAACCTATTTTGGCAGCAAGGTGAATGGGATGCGGTTTATATTCCGGCACAGTTTGAACGCTTGCCTTTTTATGTAGGAACGGAAGCGCAAAGCGCTGACAGCAGTAATCGGGTACTGTGCATTGATATGGATAACGCTTCAGTAAGCGAAGAAAAAGGAACGCCGCTCTTTGATAACACAGGAGAGCCTAGCAACTACCTGTTGGAGAAGCAGCAGATTCTTGCTCAGCTTCTTGACGGTGAAACGCAAAATCAGCGCTTTATTACCGCACTGCAACAGCACAACCTTATTACGCCATTCACTCTAGATATTACCTTTGAAAACGAAAGCAAAACGTCTATAACAGGGTTATATACCATTGACGAAGATAAGCTAGCGGCGCTTAGCCCTGACGCAATTGCTGATTTGCATGCACAACACATGCTGCAAAGCATTTACACGCTCATAGCGTCAAACGCACAAATCTATGCCCTTATCGACAAAAAGAACAAGGCGAATAAAAACGCAGACGCATGGTTTCAAACTACGAATTAATTAAGGTTGGTGAGCAATCCACACCGATTATCATAATCGATAATTTCATACCAAACCCGCTGAGTTTGGTAGAAACAATTGCGCAACACCACCCGTTTACGAAACGAGATGGCGACTTTTATCCGGGGGTGAGGAGTCACCCGCCCCAGGAGTATGTGGAACACCTACATACCTCGCTTCCCCAACTTTTTAGCCAACTTGCTACGCATAATGGGCTACAAAATTTTGGCGTGGAAAAACCGCTTCATCTACCCCTAGTGCAACTTTCCATAGCCAATCAAGCGCCGAGAAGCTTATCGCCCATTCAATGTATTCCGCACATCGATACGCAAAATGATAATGAATGGGCATTGGTGCACTATCTGTTTAGCGCTCCTTTGGGTGGTACTGCTTTCTATCGACATATTGAAACGGGGTTAGAACGGGTTAACGCAGCGCAGTACGAAGGCTATTTTAAAACCTTAAAACGTCAGGCCACCAGCGTAGGGTTACCACCTAAAGCGTACATAAACGGTGATACCGCCATGTACACCCAAATCGCCCGCATTGAGCCTATGTTTAATCGCGCCGTGTTATATCCAGCCAACTTGCTGCACAGCGGCTGTTTACCTAACGATATTTCGGATTCTGTTGATGTGAAAGAAGGCAGGCTAACCGCAAACGCCAGTATCATCTTTAAAGAGTAAAAACTCTCACCCCTAACGATGTGGCTATGTAACTATAAGATAGCGATTTGCGATAGCTGCCTTTGGTAGTGCTCGTTACGTTACTGCAATTTTAAGATCGACGCCTAGTTCATTAGTGAAAGTGTAATAGACGCGATTTCATCCGTGCCCGTTACGGTTATTGGTGAACTCAGTCTATCAAAGGTAAATGGAATTTTTTCGTAGCTTCGACCACCATGCTCTCTAGCTACTTCTACGTGAAGTATTAACGAGGCTGAGTTAGCGCTTTTTCCAAAATCATCCAAACCATCCCACTCAATGTGTAACGGCGCGTTTTTCTTAGTAGCCCCGGCAAACCCATCGACTAAGCCTTCATTTTTTCGGCCCACTCTTCGCCACCATGTGCGAAGCTCAGCTAGCCATCTTTCGCTGGTGCCGCGAAGCGCTAAACTTTTTACTAGCCGGTTCTTTTCATCGCTTACCCACACGCTTACGTAAGGGCCGCGATAGTCTGCAATGTCGAATAGCGGTAAGGTGATATCCAGTGAAATGGCGTGGCCATTTTTTTCAGCCTTGTTTTCACCCGAGCTGTCACCCGACGTGCGAGCCGTATAGGTGTTGCTGGTAAATACCCTGCCATTTTCATCAATTAACTTCAGCGCTAGTGATGGGTTCGCGTTAACTAACTCCATGGCTTGCTGCGCTGTTTTGGTTGCCGAAAAGTGTGCTAACAACATCGCTTCAAATGCGTTATCCGCCACTGATATGGCTTGAAACTTGGCGCTAGGCCATCCGTCACTGTGGCTTAACACGCCTTTTTCTAAAGACACCAGCTTCGAAGTGGAAAGTACTGGGCGCTGCCACGGTCTGATGTATGCGATGGTACTTTGATTACTAACAGCGTCTGTTGCGCGGCCAGTTTGGGTAACAGCTTCTTGAGCCACAGTTCCCTGCCAACTAAAACCTTGGTTCGAGGCGTGGGTTTCTAGCCCTTGCGCGCTAATGTGGTAAGAGCGAATATTAAGTGATGTCAGGTAGTTAGCAATGCGTTCTACGGCAAGGGACGCTGCGAACTCAGACAAATCCCACTGGATAGGTGACGCAAACGCCACGCTGTTATCGTCGTTAAAATTGACCTCAGCAATGCGCGCCACACGAGCAAGACGTCTCACTTCGCGACGTGAAAGGTCATGCTTACCCTGAATATATTCTTCCCAATAGTTGTACAGCTCACCGTTACGGCAGCTTATGTTTCCTTCAGTGCGGTTAAACCAAGCTTCACACCGCTTAATGGCACTGTACAGCCATGCTGGAAGTGTACCTTCGAAACGTCGGTTAATTTCGCTAAGCGCACTCGTTGTGTTTGATTTGTCTAACGTTTGATAGGTGTCTTTAATCAGTAGATCAATATTCTTTTGCTCAATGGCGCTAAGAGTCTGCTCTTCGTACAGGGTTATTTCTGTGTTAAGCGTGTGGGTGGTTGCTTCTGGTGATGGTGCGGGAAACACATACAACTCGGCCTTAACGGCATAGCTGGCGGTGAACACCGCCAGATATAAGAGGAAACGCCCAACCATTATTCGCTGACTTGTGCAGTGTTGGTGTCACTTTGCTCCTGCTGACGTGGCGCAGGCGCTGGATCAGCTAACGTTAAGTAGCCATCACCATTAGTGTCGTAGCGATGAAAAGCATTAAACCCAGACACCATGTACTCTGAAAATGTCATTTTGCCGTTCTCGTCTGTATCTAGAACTTCAAAACGAACGTAAGTTTGCTTAATTTGTCCTTCATGGGTTTTCTCAATCTGTGCATCCAGTCTGTCTTCAAACTCAAGTACATATTCTTGCTCTGTGAGTTTGTCGTCACTGTTTTCGTCTGTGCGCTGGAACTGCGCTTTGCGAACGGCGTGAAACTCCTCCTTTGTTACCTTTTCGTCACCGTTTTGGTCGTACAAGGTGACAAAGCCTTCAATATTGTGACTGGTCGGCATGCGCAACATAGGGCGCTGTACTAGCTCAGGTTTGTCATCTTTTTCCTGTGACGCCGAGCGACGGGGTGCAGGCTCAGGGTCGCCAAGTGCAACAACACCATCATTATCACTGTCCATACGCGAGAAACTTCGCTCACCCACCGCATTGACTTCATCAATAGTAATGAACTCGTCATCGTTACTATCGACAGCATGGAAACGTATGTGAGTTTGTTTTACCGATGCTTTTCTGTCTTCAGCTAACCGTTTCTCTACTTTGCCTTCCCACTCATAAACGTATTCGCTTTCATCAAGCACACCGTCTTTATTGGAATCAGAAGCATTGAAGCGAGCGCGTCTTGCATCAACAAACTCTTCTAACGGAAGTGACTCGTCCTTATTTAAGTCATAGGTCAATATAATACCGCTGGCGCTATGCGGAGCAGCTACCGCCGAAGCGCTAATACAAAGCGCAGATACAACGGCTAAACTTACTGTTTTCAACATAATTATCTCCTTGTACCCTTGTTAATTAATAGGCTTCGAACGAAAGTGTGGTGGTATAACTGTAGGTAGGCACTTCTGCACCTTCAGGCGCATCGGTACGCAGCCTTACTTGCATCAAATAGACATCTTGAGCTGAGGGAGTAAACGACGCTTGTCCTTTTGCATTTGTCGTTAATTTTTCTACATCAGATTCTTCAGCGAACTGATCTTTTCCTTGGTAAACCGATACTTCGTGATCGGTTACAGGCTTACCATTGAACAGAACTTTGAAATTAAAGCTCTCGTTAGCGAACAAACTGTTAGGGTGATTAATTGCAACAATCTCTAAACCTTCGTTTCTTGGCGCTAGCGCCTGTTCAGTTGGCCCTTTCTTCGTAACATATGTCGTAGCAAACGTTACCGACTGAAAGTGCTCTTTTAACACCGCACCTTCGGGAAGAGGCTTGTTATTACCTCGCATAGAGCCACGCTCACCGTCCTTTTCATACACGCGAAAAATTGCCCCCATGCGTTTACCCGTTGAAAACTGGTAAGTCCCATCTTCCTCTAAAGTGTGCTCAAGTACATTGCGGGTAGAAAGATCCACAACCTTTTCCACGCTCACTAACTTTCCGTCAGGGGTAATTACTTCAAACAATGCATTCGTAATCGCCGCTTCAGGTACAAAAAACTGTTCTGCGAAAGATGCATCCAGCGTTACTTTACCGCCTCTAACTGGTTCAAATTGAAGAGGTTTCAGATAGGCTACGTGAGCTAAAGCAGCGCCACTGAAGCAGCTTGCAATAAGCAAGGGTAAACTGATGAGCGTGTGTTTTTTCATGGTTTTTTGTTTGCTAGTTGTGTAAAAGTGGAATCATACTATTGCAAATGATAATTGTTATCAATAGTATTGCGATCGATTTTTGACGCACGAGGTGTCAAAAAATCGTTCTGACAGGCGCGATTTAGAAAAAATAAAAATGATATCAACCGACGCAAACTGGAGGCTTAGCGTTGATACGAAATACTAATCATTTGCACTTTTATTAAAATTTGGAAAAGAACAATGAAATTTAAACGCTCAACGGTAGCTATTTCGCTTGGCTGTGCGCTAACACTCCCTGCCTTAGCTCAGCAGTCTGAATTGGCAGTAACAAAAGCCAAAAGTGAAGAAACACTTACAACGACTGTCGAAACCGTGCTGGATGCACAAACCCTGTCAAAGCGCTCAATCACGAATATTGAAGATACTGCTCGTTATATTCTAGGAGTACAAACTAATGATACGGGTAACCGTTTCGGTAACGATGGCTTCAACATTCGCGGCTTAGAAGGAGACGCTGTAGCAGTAACTGTAGATGGCGTAGGTCAAGGCGAAACGCTAAACCCAAGCTCATTCGCCGCTTATGGTATGTACGGCTCAAGCCGCGGTGAAATTGAATTGGAACACGTAAAAGCCGTCAATATCACTAAGGGCCCAAGCGCTGTCGCGCAAGGACCAGGCTCCCTTGCTGGCTCAGTTACCTACGTGACCAATGAAGCGAGCGACTTTTTACCTGCCACAGGTGATGCCACAGGCGTTAAATTGAAAACCGGTTTTGATGCACGCTCTGACGAATGGCTAGTACACGGCACCGTCGCTAATAGAACGGGTAACTTCGACTCGCTATTGCAATACACAATGCGCGACAGTAGTGAAACAGAAGCCCACAGCCATGGTGAGAATATCTCTGGCTCAGCACGTGGTCAGGCTGACCCGATGGATAATCAAGTCGATGCAGTTTTACTTAAACTTGCTTATAACTTTTCCGAGCACCAGCAACTAGGCGTTGTTTACGAAAAAACGGACAGGGAAACGAACGGCGTACCTCTTTCTCGCCAAAGTGACTCTTATTTTGACTTCACCTCAGCGGATGAAAATAACCGCGAGCGAATTGGGCTTTTCTTTAACAACGAAAACCTAGGCCTAGCGTTTGCCGATAGCATAGACGTGACACTGAACTATCAAGAGCTATTTTCGTCGGGTGTAACCAGCTTTCTTTTCGGCAGTGCTGATGGCGACGCTATATTGCGTACCGAAGACCGCAACTTCAGCCAGGACTCATTAAGTTTCAATGTTGATTTAGCCAAATCAATCACCGGAGAATTTAACCATGAGATTATTTATGGCTTTAGTTATCAACAGGTGGACGCAGAAGCGGTGATGTTCGACCGCAGGTTCGCTGGACAAACCGCGGACTCGCCTATATTGGACGGCTACCCTATCCGCGACCAAAGCTTTGTTCCGGAAACCGAAAAAACATTGATTACAGCCTACCTAGCTGACACGGTTGAACTTAGCGAGCAATTAAGCGTAAACCTTGGCCTTCGCTACGATTCAACCGAATACACGCCTACTGTAGATAGCACGTTTTCAGACCCCACAGGGTTAAGCATCACAGACAGCGAGTTTAGTGCGGTGGTTGGTGAGATTGGTGCAACCTACGAATTCGTAAAAGGTCATTCTATAAATGTCCGTGTTGCTCAGGGCTACCAAGCGCCTACGCTACAAAGCTTATATTTTGGCACGAACTCAGGGGATGAAGTTTCCGATATTATAACTGGTGACACCTTTATCGATCTTGATCGTATCGCCAACAGTGAGCTTGATGCTCAAGAGTCGACTAACTATGAACTCACCTATATTGGTGATTTCGAGAACGGGAATGTCAGCGTCTCGGTGTTTAGAACTGAGTACACCAGCATGATCCAGGACGAGACTTATTCAACGCCTTATGGCACTGAAGTAACTACCGTGCAGTGCGGTCGTTTCGGTTGTGAAACTGTAGTGAACACTGATGATGTATTCACGCAGCCACAAAATACGGGTGAACTGACTGTTGACGGTTTTGAAGTTACCGCCAATTATCATTTTACCGATAATGTATCAGGTCGTTTTGCATATACAGCGTTGGACGGTACCTACGACACCGCGTCTGCTTTCAACAATGCAGGTGACGACTTAGAAACCGTATCGCCAGATACCGCAACAGTTGGATTAGGCTACGTATCTGATGAAGGTGATTGGGGCGCAGAACTTGTCGCAATTTTGAGTAAAGGGGTAGAAGAAAGTACTCAACTTAGCTACACCTCGTTGAACAACGGCGCAGGTCCATCGCATACGCCTGCAGGCTACGCTGTCTTCGACTTGCTCGCCTATTACGACATTACTGAGAACCTGCGTTTCACCACGGCAATTTACAACCTTACAGACAAAGAATATTACCGCTGGGAAGTGCTTAATAGCGTAAGAGACGGTACTGGTGGTTTCTTTGGCGGCGTAAGCGGCAATGGATACCAGCGCTATTCAGAGCCAGGCAGAAGTATTAGTGCCTACGTCACTTACCAGTTCTAATGTAACCAAAGTGCAGGCCATACTGAGTTCAACTTAGCCAAGTGGCCTGCTATTCACTCAAGTATTCTCCCATGAATGTTTATGAAAGTTTGTTCACGAAAATGGGTGATCGAAAGTTCCTGTTTAAACGTTTTCTTGCTATCTCTTTATTCAGGACTTTCACTATGTTTGGACTTTTTAAAAACAATCCAACCAAAAAGATGCGAAAGCAGTATGACACCCTTCTTGAAAAAGCCATGCACGCGCAAAGAAACGGTGACATAAAAACTTATTCATTGCTTACCGCTCAATCAGAAAAGCTATGGAAAGAAATTGAAACAATTGAGAAGAACACGCAAGGGGCATGAAACTAAGCGCTTGTAGGTTGCGTACTACCGCATGCTAATACGTTATGTTCACACCTAAGGCGTAGCGCGCTCCTGCATCTTGCACAAGCAAGAGATGATTGCCGAATCGGCCGCGCTTATGCACGGTTTCGTTGGTAATGTTGATACCTTCAAAAAATACAGAAACCCTAGGGCTGAACTGATATGAAACGCTCATATCCCACTGCTGGTAAGGGCTAACAAAGGTAGGCTCGGTGCTTTGGGTTTGGTTTAGTGACTGCAAAAAGCCTTCTCGCTGGTTCCAAGCCACCCGCCATTGCAGCGCATTTTTTTCATAAAAAAGCACCATGTTTTTGGCACCCGACAACCCCGTAAGCGCAAAGGTTGAGCGAATATTGGCAGTGTCTAATTCAGCGTTACTGTCTACAAAGCTCGCATTGGCCTGAATTCCCCACCCTGAGTCGCCAAACAAATGCTGCACTGCTATCTCGACCCCTTCGACCGTTGCTGACTCGCCATTGCTTGGAGATATTACGGAAAACTGCGCTAACGCATCGGCATCGTCAGCCGCGTTTGGATTTGTTCCGGTACTAGGGTCGGTCACGTTATTAAAGGTTTGCGTACTGCTTTCATTAACAATGAAATTGTCTACCGTTTTTCTAAAGTAACCTGCCGATATATAGCTATTTTCTTGGTAGTAATGCTCCACAGCCACATCAATATTTTTTGCCTCAAATGGCAATAGCTGTGCGTTTCCGATACGCGCCCGCAAATCGCCACCTTGTCGCGTTGTGGTATAGGTTACACCCGGCGCCATCTGCTCTAAGGTTGGACGGGTAATACTGTGATTGTAAGCCGCGCGAAATACCCAGCTATCTAACCAGCTGGCTTTAAAACTTACGCTAGGTAAAACATTGGTGTAGTTTGACGATTCATCAATACTTACCGAGGCGCCGAATTCTTGCCCCAGTTCGGTTTGGTCTAAAATAACTAACGCCGACAACTGTTCGTCGACACCACTTACTTTTACGTCAGTATACTCAGCCCGTAGCCCTGCATGCACATCAATAAACCAAGGCGCAAAATCCTTTTCAATAGCGGCTTGAACATATCCCGCATACACGGTTTCCTTAACCGCGAAAGAACTCCCCCGGGTTTCAGCGGCTAAACTGACATCACCAGCGTTCTCCAAGTAACGAAATAATGTATCGCCGTCGTGACGCAGCCACTGATGAGGTATGTTCTCATGCCCACTAATTGACCCAAGAAAATCGTCGCCTGCGTCAAATATGGTTTGAAAGCTATCGGGAATATCTGGTGCATCAAAATAGCCACAAAAACTACAGTGTCTTGCGTCGGCTTCGTTGTCTCTTCTTTCGTTGGCTTTTTCTCGCTGAGTTAATGCTCCGCCAACGTCAATTTTGCTAAACCAGTTATCGTCGCCAAGCACGCTTACATTGATTTTTGCTTGCCCTATATCGTCGTCAACACTCCATCCTCTGCGCAGCATCACATGAGAACGGCCGTTAGCTGGGTCTAAGTAATGGGATACCCCCACTGGCTCACCCAAAGCGTTAACTTGACGAGGGTTGGCTTGTTCAAAGCCCGATATAGCCGGCAATATATTTGACTGAGTATGGTCGAATGAAGAACGATTTAAGTAGCCGATAAGAGAGAGTGAATTGCCCTCTCCGTTGTTGTCATCGACATTAGCCATTGAATAAGACAGATCAGCATCAACAATTACGCTATCGCTCGCGATATAGTTTGCTGCAAAACCGAAGCTTTTCAAGGTCGATGAACGGTTAAATGTGCGCGCGTGAAAGTCGGTGGCGTGCCCACTGTTTTGTGAAAAAGCCACCGCCGTGCCGTTTTTATCAACCGTAACATCTTCAAGATTACTCGATGTAAACCAATGCCCCATTGAGGTTGCCGAGGTCTCCACATCGAATGTCGACCCCAGATAGTCGGCAGTAAGCTCTAGCTTGTTGTTAGGTCTATACTGTAAAACGAGTGCAGACCCCGTACGGGTCCTATCGTCAAAACGCACTCTTTGATCGTAATTTCTGGGAACGTATAGCGTAGGAACGTCTTCAGAAAGCTCACTTTCAGGTACGTTAGTATTCACCAACCATCCATCGATTTGCGCTTCTTCTAACCGCGCTTGGCGCTTGTGCTGAGTAAAAGAGGCTAGAATACCAAACGAGTTATTTAAGTAGGTGTTGCTGAACATGGCAGACGTTGAAGGCGCGTATTGTTGTGAGTTGGTATCGTACTGCATTTTGACGCTGCCAGCCGCCCGCATTCCCTTGAAGGATAAAGGTTTAGCAGTTTGAACATCGATCGTAGCGCCAATGCCACCCGACTGCATGGTCGCCTGACTTTGTTTGTGTACGGTTACACTGCTGACAATCTCAGAAGCCAGTGTATCAAAACTGAATTCGCGCCCGAGCTTATCGGTTGCCATAGGCCTGCCGTTTAATAAAACCCGATTAAATTCCGGCCCAAAGCCCCTCACCGTAACAAGTTGCCCTTCCCCTTCTGCGCGGTCGATAGATACGCCAGACACACGCTGCAGCGCTTCTGCGAGGTTCTGATCGGGGAACTTCCCCATATCCACCGACTGGATAGTATCAATGATGACATTCGCGTTGCGTTTAATCCCCACCGATTGAGCAACACGCGCTCGCAAGCCCCTTACTTCAATGTATTCAATGTCGTAACTACCTTGCTCATCCGGTACGGTCACCAAGCTATCGTCTTGTGCGGTAATGGCGTTAAACAGGCGACCTAGCAAGTGATTGTTTTCATCGCCATCGCTAGCAGGCACTATTTTTATGCGTGTGTTATCAACAATGTGAGCACTCAGACCCGTACCAGCTAAAAGCTTTTTAATTGCCTCCTGCGGCGTATAGTTACCACTTACTTCGTTGGCAAAGACGTGTCTGACTTTATTGAAGGGAAAGACAACGGTCAGCTCGGCTTGATTGGCAAACGCGATGATCGCCTCATCTGCGCTTTGTGCGGGAATAGCGAAATTTATCGCTGAAAGCGGTGACTTATTTTGAGCAATTACTTCGGCTTGTTGGTGAGGAAGCACCGATTGAGCAATAGCGGTGTGACTTGCGCCGAACGACACCATACACAGCGCAACCGTTAAAGCTTTAGGCTTAAAAGGCAGCTTGGGTTGTGTGTCGAATGGGTTATTTGCCACAGGCATATTTGTATTTACGCTATTGTTATTATTAATTTATGAAGGGGAAATGCCTACGCGTCACCCTCCTCTTTATTGTTGGTGTTGTTTTAAACTAGCGCCGCATTATATACAACCCATTAACAAATTTAATTTTTGAGCGATAATGTTGAAAATACTGGGGGAAAATAGCGTGGCTGTCGTCTTAGTAAGTAACAACGATAAAAAATAACAATATGCCCATAGAAACAGCCATACATAATGCCTATATGTCGGCGCGCGGCTCGATGGCCAAAATGCTATCGCGCCTTGTGCCGCCTAAAGAAGTCGACGACATACTACAGGATACGTACGTCCGCTTGTGTCAGGCTAAATCTACTGAGCATATTAAAGAGCCTAAGTCGTTTTTGTTTAAGACCGCAAAAAACTTGGCTTACGATCATTTAAAGCGTGCTGATACGCGCATGGTAGACGACAGCGTAGAGGTTGCGGCAGCGCTGGAAAGTGCAATTAGCGGTGTTGAAGATGAAACATTTCACAACAACGCTACCCAGCAAGAGTTTAAGTTGTTTTGTGATGCAGTGCGCGCCCTACCCAAACAATGCAGGCGCGCATTTGTGTTGAAGAAAGTGTATGGCTACTCTCTTAAAGAGATTGCCCAGGAATTAGAGATAAGCGAAAAAACCGTGGAAAAGCATATTGCTGAAGGGATAAAAAGATGCACCTTATTTATGCGACGACAAACAACGTCGTATACACGGCCGAACGCTTTTCAAAATGGTGGGCAACACAGCTCGGCGGATGTAAAGAGAGACGCCCATGAATAGTTCTAAAAACGAAACTAAAACCGACAAATCAGCCACCCAAAGCAACGTTGTTCAATTTAATAGCGATGATCGTGTGCTTGATGTTGCTAGCGAATGGCTTGTGAAGCTAGACGAGGGACTTGATGACGAGGAAATGCAAGCGCTAAAAAAATGGCTTGCAACGCCATTGCATCGAGACACTTTCCTAGAGATGGTAGCGTTATGGGACAAAATGTCTGTGCTTAGCGAATTGGCTGATATCGTACCTCATACACCTGAGCCTAACGCCAAACACAAAACAAACAGCACCGTGGCTTGGAAGCGCCCGCTGGCTATTGCAGCCTCGTTCTTAATGGTTGGATTGTTAAGTTATCAGGGTCTAAATTTATTCTCGTCGTCTAATCAAACCGAACCTGCTTTACAAGTAGCAAACTACTCGTTACAAGCCTCGACCAAAGCAGGCGAGCACAAAAGTATTAGCTTAGAAGACGGCAGTACACTATGGCTTAATACCAACTCTCAAGTGAACATTGCCTTTACTGAGACCTCACGGGTTATTCAGCTTGTCAAAGGTGAGCTTCATATCGAAGTGGCAAAAGACAAATCCCGCCCGCTCAATGTACTTGCAGCCGGTAAAGCTATACAGGCGGTTGGTACTGCATTTAATGTGCAATATCATCGCGGCGACCTTGAACTGGTAGTTACCGAAGGCGTGGTAGAAGTCGCCAGCTATACACTTAACAAAGCGAATGGCGAAAGCATTATTGATCCAATTATTAAACCGCAGGCTCAGCCACTGACGTTAGTTCAAGGTGAAAAGTCGCTTTTATCTTTACCCAACAGCACCATCGAGACTGTGTCAGATGAAGATATCGCGAATGATTTAAGCTGGCGGGAAGGCAAGATTGTATTTCGCGGCGAGCCATTAATTGACGTGATTGAAGAAGTAAGCCGATATACGGATAAAACGGTTGTTTTAGGTGATGCAGCGCTTGCCAATATGCAAGTAGCAGGGCTATTCAATACCAACGACGTAGATGCGCTTATTGCAGCCCTTGCCGACAATTTACAGATATCTACAGACTACTCTAGCGACACTATTGTCCTTCGCCCCCGTTAACGGTGCGCTTGGCTCATAGGTTCTTATTTAGCTTTATTGGGCTACAAACTAAATCGAAAGCGCGTTCTAAAGCTTAACTCGCGCTTTTACCCACTACCCCTTACAATGACGCCTTATACCAGTTCGCATGCATTGGTATTATATATAAATGCATCAAACAATAAGGCTTCTTTGATATGCAAATAGGCAGTGCTTTAACGGCAATTAGGCAGCTCACTTCCAGCCTACTACTTCTGACCACCTGCGCGGTGCTATCTAATACAGCTTTCGCCATTGAAGCTGGCCAATATTATTATTTCATCTCTGACAAGTGCGTCGCTAAAGGCCCTCAAACGCCCGAAGAGCGAGGCGCCGTAACCCCAGATGTTATGCTATTTGAAGTGGTACCTGCGGGGATCAGCGACTACTACGTAAACATGAATACAAGCGCACTGGTTCACTATACAGAGGAAGGGCAAGCGCACCTTTCTTCATTGGAAGCAGAGCAGGCCTATACTGCTGGCAAAGCACCTTCGAAAGACAGCCTTAGAAAAGATGGCAATGCCATCCAGCACGACTTCATGCTACAGCGCGAAGCAATAGATTTAAAGACCTTAATAAACACGTTAAATGGTTTTTCCCAGCTGCAGTCTGATAAAGGCTACTTTTTTAAGAAAATCGTAGGCCTTTCTAACCCCGACGCTAAATTTAAAGCCATAACCCGGGTGCGCTTAAGCGATACGGGTTACGACAATCGCATGATGCTGACAAGCTACTCCAGCGACTACTTTATACTGGATGAACAAGGTAAGGCCTCTGACACACCTTTTATTACGGTAGATCACGGCGCAGCGCTACGCAATTCACTGCACGACACCAACAGCCCGTACGCCATATTTACCAAAAATTCAGTATGCGGTGAAAAGTGGGAGCCCGGCAATTAACAAGGTAATTAGCCAAGACATAGTTTAAACGCTTGTTGAATGGACCGGGCTTACTTCGGCTTTAGCGGCTTTGATTATAAAAGGCTCTGGTTTTAATTACTACGATAGAGCGTTTTAATAAGGTGGTAGCCGAAACGGGTCTTCACCGGCCCGTGTACTTTTAGCACGTCTTTTTTAAATACCACATCGTCGAAGGCTTTTACCATTTGGCCTCGGCGAAATTCACCAAGGTCGCCGCCACGCTTGCCCGACGGGCATTTGGAATGACGCTTTGCTAACGTCGCAAAATCCTTACCCTTTTTGAGCTGCTCTAAAATAGAAAGCGCTTCTTTCTCTGTTTTAACCAAAATGTGAAGTGCGGATGCCGTTGCCATGGAAAGGACCTAATTTGTATCGGGGGTTTAAGAATAATATCGTGCACGCTAAGTATACCCTAGTGAACAACCCGCCTGCCATTAGTCAATGTGATGTGTTGGGTTAAAAAAGCGATGTAAAGGCTACTCTGCTGTTTAAAAACTGCGTATCGTTAACCTTTATCAATCATTGACGAGCCTTCCCTTTTGTTACCAGAATTTGACTTGGCCCAAGCGATAGGAATGCTGAGTTTTGCGCTTGGCATTTTGTGCTTTTATCAGCGTGATGATCAGCACCTGCGAATAATGATGGTGGTGATGAATTTAAATCACGCCCTGCATTTTGCGCTACTTGGTGCCGTAACCGCATGCTTAAGTGCCTTGCTTTCAGTGGTAAGAACAGGCATTTCGATTAAAACCCGTTCTCGCAGTGTCGCCTATCTATTTATATTAATATCGCTAGCAGCCGGGCTGTATTTGGCCGAAGTTTGGTACGATTTATTCCCTATTTTGGGAACGTGTATAGGCACTTATGCCTTGTTTTGTTTATCGGGGATCCGCATGCGTTTAGCGTTTTTGTGCGGTGCAATATGTTGGCTAACCAACAATATTATTGTCGGCTCTATTGGCGGCACCTTGCTTGAAGCTACGTTACTGGCAGTTAATAGCTTCACCATTATTCGCTTGTACAGAGGGCAAAAAGCACTCGCTCAGGCCTGATTCCCAATCTATGCCAGACTATGCTCCCAATCTACACGCCTTGATTGCCCAAAGTGAATGAATTGCTATACGCACACTGTATTGGAAGCTTTCAAGCAAATATTACCGAATGACTAGAAACGCCTTATTCAAAACGAAAGTGCAAACAGACTCGTTACTGACGTGTGATAGTCCAGTGACATAGCGATAGATAACAGCGTTATATTCACAATGGAAAAACCAAATACTCGTTTTGCCCAGCCTTCTACGTTGATGTCGGGTCTGTATCCGCGCAGTGCCATCAACAGCCACCAAAGGCTTGTTGCGAAAGCTACTGTTAAAAAGCCAATACCCGTATAACCGTTAAGTGGAAGCAGCATTACAACTAAAGCAAATAACGCAATATGAAGAACAATATGGCGTTTTGCTTTCGCGATACCTTGCGAAACAGGCAATACGGGAATGCCAGCCGCCTTATAGTCGTTATATCTAAAGATAGCGATGGCATAGGAATGGGGCATTTGCCAAATGCTGAACATACCCAGCAAAATAGCTGCAGCCATATCAAACTGACCGCTCGCCGCGCAATAACCGACTACGGGCGGAACGGCCCCCGACAAACTGCCAACGAAGGTGCCATACACCGAGTTTCGCTTCATATACAGGCTGTACACACCCACATAAATAACGTAGCCAAAAACAGCAAAAAATACGGCAGTAAGGTTGGTGTAAAGCGCTAACAAGCCAAACCCTGCAATGCCTAGCACAGCACCGTGCAACATCGCAGTACGTAATGGCAACTCGCCTGTTACCGTAACCCGGCTAGCCGTGCGCTGCATTTTGCCGTCGATATCTCGGTCAATGCAGTTATTAATGACACAACCTGAAGCCACCACCAGCGATAAACCGATGAGCGTTGCGAGCAATAGCCAGTAATCTATATCGCCACGGGACGCGAGCAAGAAACCGCCCGTTACCGAAATAGCATTACCCATAATAATGCCGGGCTTGGTGACTGACAGGTAACGTTTATAAGTAGAGGTCATGGGTAAAATCCAAATTTAGAACGCGCCCATTTAGACGAGTATCAAGGTGTACTGAGAAGCCCCAATGTTGCCCCCCAAATAGGTTGCACCAATAGAAGGGCGAAACATGAGGGCTTAACGTACTGACCGCGATGACGTAAACACATTGAAAAGCCTGGCGTAATCGTCAGGCTAGACCACGCATATACAGAGACTTGCTAATACATCATCATGGCGTTTGATTCGTAGATGATCCAAACGGATAAACCCACCACCATGAAAATAATAAGCGCACTGAATAAAAACGAAAACGTATTGGCTCTGCCTTCTTGGGTAACAAAGTTAAGGTGCAAAAAGTACTTAAGGTGCACCCAAATTTGAACCAAGCCCAAGGTTACCACGCTCCAAATCGTGGTAACTTTAGATAGGTCGCCATTCATCACTAGAGTGAACGGAATAGCGGTGAGCACCACAGATAGAATGAAGCCAATAACATAAGACTTCACATCGCCATGTACGTCATCACTATTGTTGGTCGATGAAGCGTGACCGTCCGTATTTGAAGCTAATTTTGCATCGTGTAACGCCATTACATTGCCCCCATTAAGTACACTACAGTAAATACACATATCCATACGATATCGAGGAAGTGCCAAAACAAGCTTAAGCAGCTAAGTCGGGTAACGGTTTGCTCACCTAGACCCCGGCGGGTTACTTCGATAAACATGATCGTCATCCAAATAAGACCCGCTGTAACGTGCAGTCCGTGCAGTCCCACTAGCGAGAAAAACGCCGTTAAAAACGCACTTTGCTGCGGCCCGTTACCGTGCTCAATAAGGTGGTGGAATTCGTACACTTCCATACCAATAAAACACGCACCCAGTGCCCATGTCACCGCCAGCCAAGCAAGGGCGCCAGACTTATTTTGTCGGTGAGCGCATATCATGGCAAAGCCAAAGGTAATACTGCTTAATAGCAGTGCGGCGGTTTCAACAGCAACAAAGTTGAGCTCGAAAATATCTTTGCCAGACACACCGCCTGCCGTATTCATAAACAGCACGGCATAGGTGGCAAAGAAAGAAGCAAACAACAAACAGTCGGTCATTAAATATAACCAGAAACCAAACACGGTGTTGTTTTCATGATGTTCTTCGTGTGCGTGTTCATGCGGCATTGATGCGGCGCTTGATGTTGCAATAGTACTCATGAGCGACCTCCCACTGTATTGGCACTTAAGTGCGTAGCTTCAACTCGTTCAACCTCATCTACCTGCACGTAGTAATCAACAACCGAGGTATAGCAACGCTTAATAAATACTCCTATTCCTGCCACTAAACCGACAACAGCAAGCCACCAGATATGCCAGATAAGGGCAAAGCCCATTAGAGTAAAGCTCATACTCATAAACACACCGGCTGAAGTATTTTTTGGCATATGAATAGGCGCGTAATTTTCAGGGCGTTGATACGACTCGCCGCGTTCCTTCATATCCGTCCACGCATCAATGTCTTTGATGTGAGGTATCTTGGCAAAATTGTAAAACTGAGGCGGTGACGCCGTTGACCACTCTAGCGTGTGACCATTCCACGGGTCGCCCGTTGTATCGTTAAGCTTTTCTTTGTTTTTGAAGCTTACAAACAGCTGAAGTAGCTGGAAGAAAATACCAATTGCTATAACAAACGCACCAAATGCAGCAATGTATAACCAGATATTCCAGTCAGGATTGTTGGTGTGATTTAAGCGGCGTGTCATACCTAAAAAGCCAAGCACGTACAGGGGCATGAACGCCAAAAGGAAACCAATTTGCCAGCACCAAAAGGCTGCTTTTCCGGTTTTTTCGTCAAGCTTAAAGCCCATGGCTTTCGGGAACCAAAAAGCAAAGCCAGCCAGATAGCCAAATACCGCACCACCAATAATGGTGTTATGAAAGTGTGCAATTAAGAACAAGCTATTGTGAAGCACATAGTCAGCACCTGGAATGGCAAGTAACACCCCTGTCATGCCGCCAATGGTGAAGGTCACCATAAAGCCTAACGTCCACAGCACTGGCACACTCAAAATTAAGCGACCGCGATACATGGTGAATAGCCAGTTAAACAGTTTCACGCCCGTGGGTACGGCAATAACCATGGTCATAATGCCGAAGAAGGCATTCACATTGGCGCTTGAACCCATGGTAAAGAAGTGGTGCAGCCAGACAATAAAACCGAGAATAGCAATGGCACCCGACGCATAAACCATCGACTTGTAGCCAAACAGGCGCTTAGCGGTAAACGTAGATATAACTTCTGAAAAAATACCAAATGCAGGCAGCACCAGAATATAAACCTCAGGGTGTCCCCACGCCCAGAATAGGTTGATATACATCATCGAGTTACCACCGGCTTCATTCGTGAAGAAGTGGAAGTCCATGTAGCGGTCTAGTGTTAGCATAGCTAACACAGCAGTAAGAATAGGGAACGAGGCAGCAATCAGAATATTCGCCCACGTACAGGTCCATGTGAAAATAGGCATTTGCATTAACTTCATGCCGGGCGCACGCATTTTAAACACGGTAACTAGGAAGTTTACGGCGGTTAGCAGCGTACCGAGCCCGGATATCTGCAGGGCCCATATGTAATAGTCGACGCCAACCCCGGGACTAAACTCCAACCCGGCTAGCGGCGGATAAGCAACCCACCCTGTTTTTGCGAACTCACCTAACCCCAAAGACACATTTACTAGAATTGCGCCACCTGCGGTCAGCCAAAAACTTAAGTTATTTAAAAATGGAAACGCCACATCGCGAGCACCAATTTGTAGTGGCAAAATGATATTCATCAACCCAATCATAAACGGCATCGCCATGAAGATAATCATGATAACGCCGTGGGCTGTGAAGATTTGGTCGTAGTGCTCTGGCGGAAGATACCCGGGCGCACCATTGGTTGCCATTGCAAGCTGAGTACGCATCATAATGGCGTCGGCGAAGCCACGCAGCAGCATGATCATAGCCAACACAATGTACATAATTCCAAGATGTTTGTGGTCGACAGACGTTATCCAATCAAACCACAGGGTTCCCCACTGTTTGTGCTTGGTGATAAGCATGGCAATGACCACACCCACCACTGCCACAACAGCAAGTGTCACCATAATAATCGGCTCGTGATAGGGCACGGCCTCAATAGATAATTTACCTAATAAAGACATGGTTATTGTGCATCCTCTTGGTGATGGCTGTGTTGCATTTCAGGCATGGCGTGATGTTCGCCCATGACGGCATTTTCCGGCTTGTTGTAGAAATCCATAGAGCCGTGATCTTTCATGTATTTCATAACAATGTTATGAAATAAGCCGTCATCGACCTTGCTGAAATAGGTCACCGGATTGTTTTCGCTTGGCTCAGCAAGCTGCTTGTAGGCACCTGAAGTTAACGATGTTTGCGACTGCTTAACGCTGGCAACCCACGCCTCGAAGTCATCTTCGGTAGGTGTGGCAATCGCGTTAAACTTCATGCCAGTGAATCCCGCACCGCTATAATTTGAAGAAATGCCTTTGTACGTACCTGGCTCGTCGGCAATAAGATGAAGCTTGGTTTCCATTCCCGCCATAGAGTAAATCTGGCTTCCTAGCTGAGGAATAAAAAACGAGTTCATGGTGCTTTCAGAAGTAATCTTAAACGCAACGGGTTTATTGGCAGGAAACACCAATTCATTGACCGTTGCGATACCCTGTTCAGGATAAATAAACAGCCATTTCCAGTTGAGCGAGACTACTTCAACAGTAAGATGCTCTCCTTGACCTTCTAGCGGCGCATAAGGGTCGAGTGCGTGAGTAGAGCGCCAGGTGATCACACTCAACGACACGACAATGAGAATTGGAATGGACCACACCACCGCTTCAATTTTGGTTGAGTGTGCCCACTTAGGGGTATAAATTTCGAAATCGCGACTAGCGCGATACTTCCACGCAAAGTAAAGCGTAAGAAAAATGACGGGAACAACAACTATTAGCATTAGGATGGTGCAAAGAATAATTAGATTCTTTTCATCCATGCCCACTTGCCCTTTAGGGTCAAGCACGCCACCGCTGCAACCGGCCAACGTCAGCCCTGCACCAGCAACAATTAAAGTAAAAAGGTTACGAATAGACAAAACAAGTTCCTATAACCCACAAGTTAAACGGCGATGACTGAGCCGCTTAATAGAGAATGGCAGCGTTACAGCATCGAAAACACACCGGTGAAGCTTTGTCGCACTTACTGCGCAACGCTTTCGGCGTTAAATAATTAAATCGGAGACGTTTAACTAAAAAGTGGGGGCGCTCTACTGCCAACCGTTTGAACAAAAGGTTGGGGAAATGTAGGGCAAAGATAAGGAAGAGGTCGGCGCTGTTTTGTTATTTGCGCCTTTGCTATCGCCGTGGCTTTTACCAAAAGGCCCACTAATACCAGTGCTATGGTAGGAACGATAAATTGTGAAAGTGTGTGATTAGCAAGGGCAATGAAAAGAGGCTCTACAACCAAACTTTCATTAAATGCACTGACAAACTCTGCTGAGTCAGCCAAAGTACCACTGATAACTAGCGTAATGTTCAGCAATAACACCATATTAGCCAACCACAGCATAGCGCCCACACCATTGGTGTAGTTTACAGCGGGTCTAATTAGTGAATTCAGTTCGTTTAAGAAACTGAAAGGACGTGGTGCCATATAGAACGTTATGCCTTATGAAAAATACACAAGTATTTATGCAACTCCACCTGATTGGGTGCAGGCGTGGCAGGGTAATCATAATTGAAAGCAAGCACAAGCCACCCACCTTAGGGCTTTCAGGGCCTGTGATTTGAAGTACAACGCATTGATAACCAATTCATTAACATTTAATGAAGGTCTCACACTGTACTAAGACGCTTCCTGTCACTGACACATAAACAGCGAATCTTTTGGTTTCTCTAGGCTAAACAACGCTTTTAATAATTCCTGTCGCCATCTGTAGTTGTTAATTATTTGTTTTAACAATCCGAATTTCTGTGATGCTTTCTAAGCAATTCATAAATCGCCAGGCGTCTTATTAATGCGATGAATCGCACATTAACGTGTCCTCGTTTCACAACGCAACTGTTCTAAAAATCATCATTATTTTAAAATGCCACCGGTAGCATTTTGTTTAATTCGTGTTAATATCAGGCAGTGTTATCTTGATTTTGGGACCGCAAAAAGATGGAAAGGTATGTAATTCCCAGTGTTATGCAGGCGCTGCAGCTATGTCAAGCCATCGCCGAGTCTCGCTCAGGTTTAAGTGCCTCTGAAATCGAGTCTGCGCTCAATCTTCCCCGCACGTCGGTTTTTAGGTTACTGAGAACATTAACCAGTGAACGAGTAGTAGAAAAGCGTGGCACAAAATATTTCTATGGAACGCGTATTTACGAAATTAGCGCAGCAAACTCACGCAGCCGATACGTTCAGAGAATAGTTGCGCCCGAACTTTCAAAACTTATTGCGCCAACTAACGCTAGCGCCATTATCTGTACGCTTGGTGACTATTGTGCGTTTGTTATCGATGTTTTAGACGCCAGAGACAAACAAATAACAACGATTAGGCCAGGAACAAAGCTGCCCCTATTTGAATCTGCTGCGGGCCACGTCATGTTGGCATACCACCCAAAGTATCAAAACATGGACGACAGTAATCACCCTGCTTATTTTGATGAACATCAAGCCGCGAAACTACGAGCAACAACCTGCACCAGAGGCTTTGCCGTTAGCCACTATTTACCGCGAAATGTAACGCTGGTTGCCGTGCCGGTCTTTATGCGAGACGGTGAGCTTGTATCAATTTTAGCGATAGAACTAGACGGCGTGATCCACGACTTTAAGATTTTGCAGGCATGGAGCACAAAACTTAAAGATATCGCTCGTCTTCCAACCATCAGTGCCCAACCTTTTGAGCAGGACATGCAGTAATGAAACATAAATCCATCCAATTTCTTGTCGCAATCGTCTTGCTTTTTGTACTGACTAATTGTCACGCTCAACCCTTAGCGTTTGAAGGCGCACTGGGCTTTGGTAAATACACGCAAGGTGGAAACCAAGGTAAAGTGTTAGTTGTTAACTCGTTGTCTGACAATGCGAAAAGCCCACAAGAAGGGACGTTGCGTTGGGCGGTGGCGCAAGACTATCCGAGACTAATTGTTTTTAATGTATCTGGTGTTATCGTCCTTGAAAAAGACTTAGAGATAAAGCACGACAATGTCACTATTGCAGGCCAAACTTCTCCTCACGGAATTGTGGTTTCCGGTGCTTCCACAAGCGTTGAAGCTAACCAGGTTATTATTCGTCACATGCGTTTTAGGCCAGGGAAAGACAGTAAAGAAGGCGACGCGGTCACTGTAAGAAACACTACTGACGTCATCATCGATCACTGCTCGCTCAGTTGGTCAAAAGACGAGGTAGGTTCGTTCTACAATAATCAGCGCTTTACACTGCAAAACAGCATTCTTTCAGAGAGTTTAAACAACGCCGGGCACCATAAAGGCAGCCACGGTTATGGCGGTATTTGGGGCGGCAGCAACGCTAGCTTTCTACGTAATATTTTAGTCAATCATACCAGCAGAAACCCTCGCATTAATGGATGGCGACTGAACCCGCCTTACCCCCAACAGCAAGAGTTCGTTGATATTCGAAACAATGTCATTGCTAACTGGCAAAAGAACTCAGCCTATGGCGGCGAAAACGGCATTGCGAATCTGGTGGGGAATGTCTACGCGCCTGGGCCCGCAACAAAGAAAATATGGTTTTTTCAACTATGGGACGATAAGGAATCACTCACTCGACTGTACGTTGCTGAAAACCTGATGAAGGGCCATAGCGATATGTCTTCAGACAATAGCAAAGGTATAGATGTTAAAAGTGCCAAAGCTGGCTCGGAAAAAGAAAAAGCTGTACTTGCTCGTTCCCTTTCAAACGCGCCTTTTCATCAAGACAAAATAGATGACCTTGGCGATACACAGCTAGCAACACAGCAGACGTGGGCAAGCCTGATTGAAAGCAAACAGGTCGGTGCTAACCTTACTCGCGCTGGAAAAGGGCTAGACCCCGTGGATGAACGCATAATTACGCAAATACAACACAATCAGTACAACAGCAAAAATGGGATTATAGACAGCGAATTAGATGTAATTGACTGGACGAATTACCGCAACTATTTTACCGCCGACACTGCTCCTCCACTTACTTTCCACGAAGAGAATTCATGGCGTGTACTTGCTGGAATTTCCACATTGTGACGGCTAAATATTCATATATTAATAATTTGTGAAATAAACGTTAAATAATAATGCATTCCTAAACTACAAGATCAATACTGCCACCGGTGGCATAGCAAACTACAAATACTACAGCTATGTCGATTTTGGAATTTAGGAGTTCAAAACATGAAAGTGTTTCAATGGACAGCCCTCGCTCTAGCCGTGTCCACGGCGTTTTCCACCATGGCGCAAAGTACTGCACCGGCTCAGGAAAATACCGAGCAAACTGAAACAAATGAAACCCCTAGCGAAATTGAAGTAGTTGAAGTAAAGGGTGTTAAACAGGCAGACCTAAAAGCGCGTGACTTAGAACGCATGAAGAATGGCTTTAGCTCTGTTATCTCTACCGATGACTTAGGCAACTTTGTCGATCAAAACGTAGCGGAATCTCTTCGAAGATTGCCAGGTGTAACGCTACAGCGCTCAGAAGGCGAAGGTAAGTTTGTTACCGTTCGAGGCTTAGGGCCCGGCTTCGTATCAATAAATATGAACGGCGCACAAATGTCTGGTGCAGGCGAAGAGCGGAAAGTGGGCTTAGACGCACTTCCTGCTGACCTGCTAGGAACCATTGAGGTGCTTAAAACCCTCACACCAGACCAAAACCTGAATTCCATTGGCGGCACAGTAAACGTAAAAGCAATTTCAGCGTTTGATCGCGGTAAAAACACCTTAAAAATGCGTATTCAGGACGCGTACTCAGAAGCCCGCGAAGAGCACTCTCCAAAATTTAGCTTAGACGGCACCCAGTTTTTCCTCGACAACACGTTTGGTATTGGTTTTGCGATATCTCACGAAGACCGAAAAACCCAGATAGACGAAACGCGCCACCACAGCACCAACGAAATGAAGTTTTACACCGCTGACTTGGGTAAAACGGAAGAAGAAATTGCTCAAGGTGACGAAATTCTCGCGCCTTCTCAGTTGGAAATTCGTCGTGAGATTGCTGGCAGAACCCGCCAAGCTGCTGCGCTTAACTTAGAGTATAAGCCCTCTGCCGATGCGTACTATTATGCCAAAGGCACGTTCACACAATTTGAAGATGACGACCGCGCGCAGCGTGAATTTTACGACTTTCAAGATGCAGGCTCTGTAGGAAACGATGAAATCGTTTACGTAAACGGCGCTACTAAAGAGTTTATTCTTAGCGATATAGATGTGTTCCACCAGCACTTCTTGCAAGAAAGTAAAAACAAAACCATAACGTTCAGCTTAGGGGGTGAAAACCGTATTGCTGAACGTTTCGTGTTTGACTACGAATATGCTCAATCTCGCTCAGAAGAAGACTCAACCGGTGACCGCCGCGTTCAGTTTCGTGAACGAGACCTGATTGTTTATGGCCAAGGTGGTCGAGACAACATTAATGCTCGTATTTTGAGCCCGCAGGAAGCTGCGGAAATCGCAGGTTTAACCTACGACCCGGAAAACAGCATTTTTGGCACGTCGGGTAGCGGCGATGGTTCTAACCTTTCAAATTATCAATTTGATAATCTGTTTTTAGAAGGCGGAACCCGAATTGATGAAATTAAGACGGTAAACTTTAATCTGCGAACCGACATTTTTAATGACTGGTTAAACACCATTAAGTTCGGTGTGCAGGTAAGTGAGCGCGACCATGTACGCGATAAAGACCGTTGGAGCTTTGACCCTTCTGCCAGTGACTGTAGCGACGACGCATGTATTGCCGCAGTCAACTCTACTCTTGCCGACTATGACACCCAGATTCCTTCAAACAGTGCATTCCAGTTGCCTTTTGAAAGTCGCGGTGTAGTGGACCAAATTGTTAATGCAACCCGTCAAACGGTGGTACCTGCCACAAATGGCGAAGTGTCCATTGAAAGCACTAAGGGCGACTACAGCATCACCGAAGATACGCAGGCGGTGTATGCTATGGCAGAGTTACCTCTGGGGCCTGATGCCACGTTAATAACAGGTGTTCGTTGGGCTCAAACCGAGTTTTCTTCCACCGGTTTTCTTTCGCTAGAAAACGATGACTTTGAATTTAATGGCGCAGGTGCGGGCGCGCTGGATATCGCCATTCCACTGCCTGAAGCATCTATTAAATACAGCGAGTTTTTCCCTAGTGCGCACATTAAATGGGAGCCCAGTGAAAACTTCCTAGTGCGTGCAGCGGCGTGGACCAGCTTTACTCGCCCTTCGTTTAAACAAGCCCGTGCATTTGCCGTATTTGACAGCGATATCGAGCTTTGCCCTCCGGGTTCGGACGATTGTGATGACAGTCAAGGTGGCGCATCGCTTCAACAGTTAAGCCAATATGTGCTCGGTTCCGATAATGCACTAGATGTGGGTAACCCTAATCTCGTTGCAATGACATCTATTAACTACGATGCGTCAATTGGCTGGTATCCAAGCGAAAACCTCTTTATGGAAGCGGCTATTTTCTATAAAGACATCGACAACTTTATTGTGGATGTAAACGGAATTGGCATGGCGCTTAACGACCTGCCGCTTACGCTTCCGGTAAACCAGGTTACTGAGTTTGTTATTCCGCAGGACTTATACCTAAACGAAATTAATATTACCGTAAACGGTAATAAGGCCTCGGTTATCGGGTTAGAGCTGAGCTACAACCAGTACTTCGAGAATGGTTTATTCATTCAAAGTAATGCCACCATCCTAGATAGTGAAGCCACGCTTGATGGCAGTATTCGTCAAGGCAAAGTGGCACTGCCTGATCAAGCTGATACCACCTTCAACCTTGTATTTGGTTGGGAAAGTGAAACGTTCTCAGCTCGCTTAATTGGTAACGTGCGTTCTGAAGTTCTTGAACAAATTGGCTCTTGCCCAATTACTGCCGATCTTAACGACCCTAAGTCCTGCAAGATTTGGGGTGACCAATATCAAGATTCGGTTAAAAGCTTAGACTTTAAACTTCAGTACGACATTACCGAGTACGCACAATTGTACTTTGACGCCATCAACCTTACCGAGGAGTCAGACCTTCGCTACTTCCAAGGTAACTCGTTAAGCGGCGGTAATATTCTGTACCAGAAAGAAGAGTACGGCCGCAGCTATCAGCTGGGTGTAAATATCAAGTTCTACTAATTGTCTGTGCCGGGGAAACCCGGCCTTTTCCACATAATAAAGCTGGAGCGGACATGTAGTGCGGTAGTACGCCCAGTAAAATATGGAGATTGAGTACCATGAAACTCACGAAAATTGCTGCCCTGATGGGTGGTGTTATTCTCGTTACTGCCTGCGGCGAGAAAAGCTCTACCAACGTAACCCTCCCCCCCGATCCAGCACTGACTGGCGTATTTGTTGATAGCCCCGTTGAAGGAATTAATTATTCTTCTGCTTCTGTGGAAAACGGCACCACCAATGCGCAGGGTGAATACTCTTACTTCAGAGGCGAACAGCTCGCTTTCAGCATAGGTCAGCTGGCATTTCCAGAAACCCCGGCATCGAGCGTTATCTCTCCTCTTGACCTATTCGCAACTGACAACCCTTTTAACCAGTCGGTCGTAAACACCCTTCGACTTTTACAATCTCTTGATACCGATGGCGATCCAAGTAACGGTATAACACTAAGCGCCAGTGCCGGCGATGTAGCAGTGGCAACCCTCGACGAAGGGCAAACCATTGAAGATTTCTTTAATCAATCTGATGCTGATTTTGCAGCGGATGTAGAGGTGTGGCTTGGTTCTGCTGGCGGAGCCAGTGCTACGCTTGTGGATAAAGCACAGGCTATCAGCCATTTCGTAAATTACCTTGAAGCCGAATTAGGCACGCTGTTCCCTAACACCTTTGATGTAACCCGCTTCACAGGCGACATTTACGCACCAACACTGGAAGGCAGAAGTGTATCTCAAGCCACTTACACCTTTACGCCAGACGACGAAACGAACTTGTCAGGTACTTTTGTAAGAGTGCACGGTGAGGAAAGCACAACAGGTAGCTATGAATTCTCTTTTGGACGAAAAGTTATTGCCCTTAGCTACGATGAGCAAACTGAGTATCTTATTTCCCGTGCTTTCAACACGGTTAACGAGGTATACAGTTTGTGCGTGGTATCTCCAGATAACGCTCAGTCTATGCCGTTAGTGCTTCATGTTGAAAGCTGCCTTGCCAACGAAGACCCGCAAAACTACCTGTTTGCGTTTACTCAGGAACAAGCAGATGTTGAACTGGCAAAATTAGAGGAAGCAGCGAATTCTATCCAGGCGGCGCTTGAAGAGAATTTCGATACCGACACCGATACGTTTTTCTCATCGTCGTACAAGCGTTTAAGTGAAGAGCCAGACGCAGGTGCGCTTTATTATGTAACGGGTGGCAGCCCGCTAGTCGACGCCACTACAGGTCAGCTTACCCTTGAAGGTGATCGATTCAGTATTGGTAACGCTGCGGCCAACCCAGGTGCCAACACGTCGGCATCAGACACGGTTGGCATGGGTATTTATAATCTTAGCGAAGGTTTTACCATTAGCTTCGACGTTATTTCTCATAATGGCGGCGGTACGTTCAGCCTTTATGTAGATAACAACACCACAGGGCAAGATAACTCTGTACACGGTGCTGCTTCTAAGTTCGTGAGCATAGGTTTAGCAGACGGCACGATGGTACCCGGCACGCGATTTACCTATACCTATGAGCCAGGTGACGATATTGGTGGCGGCGATCCTAGTGCACCTGACGCTAAAATTCTCGATAGCTCGGTAGCTAATAGCTTCTTCCAATTGCGCACAGACTCTAGTGCCACTATCACTATCGATAACTTAAAAATTGAGACGGTAGCTGACGCAGTTGACCCAGTGCCTCCGGTTGAGCCTGAGCCTACCGAACCTGAAGAGCCTGAAGTTATTCCAAGTGTACCGCTGCCGCTTTCCTATACCTTTGCAGGCGAAAGCGAGGATATTTTCTCGACAAACTTTGCCGCGATTGAAAATGCAGCGGGTGAGCAAGTTGCCATGTTTACGATTACCGGTGGCTCGGTAACGCAAATTGACACTGGTATTCAGCTTGACGGCGGGCGCTTTACCCTTGGTAATACTGAGCCAGATACCCAAAGCTCATCTGACGATACATCATCCACCGGTGCGCTAGATTTGAGCCGTCCTTACAAGGTTATCTTTGATGTTATTTCTGCTGAAGATTCCGAAGGCGACAACAAATTCCAGATTTACGTGGATAACAATACATCTGGCAGCGCCAACTCACACCTAGGTTCAGATTCCCGCTTCTTTAATGAGCCTGTGCTCGATTTAGTACCGGGAACCACCATGACAGTAGAAGGACAGATAGCAACGCCTAACTCGTACCTTCAATTTAGAACGGAAAGTGGCTCTATTGTGGTCATCGACAATATTCGCATTGAATATATTGATGAAAACACCCTGTTAGAGGAGACGTTTGAAACAGACGCTGACACCTTCTTCAGCCCTGAATACAAATCAACTGATGGTGGTGCCACGCCGTTTTATAGCGTAACGGGCGGCGGTTCAGGTTTAGTGATCTCCGAAGGCCAATTAGCCATCGACAGTGCACGCTTTACCATGGGCAACAGTACCCCTGATACAGACACAACCGCTGATGACACGGTAACCACGGGTATATTAGATTTAAGCCGTGAATATACCATTAGTATGGACATCATTGCCGTTGAAGACAGTGAAGGCGACAACAACTTCCAGATTTATGTAGATAACAACACCAGCAGCAGTAGTAAATCGATACATGGTGGCGACTCTAAATTCTACAGCGAGCTGGTTAATAACCTTGTGCCAGGACAACGCCTAACTATCGATGGATTTATTGGTACACCCACCTCGTTCCTGCAGCTTCGTACTGAAAGTGGCGGCAAAGTGGTTATCGATAACTTTGTTATATCGTATGTGGGTGAAGCGCCAGATGACAGCAAGTTTAGCTGTGAAAATGAACCAGAACTTTACTTCTGTGACGACTTTGCATCGGGCTCTTTAGATAACTTCACGCTTATTTCAGACGACGCAGGCTCAAACGGTCCACAAGGCACGTTTGATGTTGTAGAAGATGACGGCAACAAAGTGATGCGCTACACCGCTGGCGGTGAAGGTGGCGAGATTTTCTTGGTTAAAGAGTCGGCGCTAAGCAACCTGCCAGAAAATGGAAATTACTTTGTTGAAGCGCGCATTCGTCCAAGACAAAACAGCACCACGCGAAATAAACAGATCTTCCTTCTAGGTCGTTATAATAGCGCTGGAAACTGGTACGGCGGAGGTTTGAATGTACAAAACTCATCGAGCAGTACACAAGTGGAAGTAGCGGTAAGTACCGAAGGCAGTATTTCTCGCCCTGTCCAAGCTAAGTCACCTATTGTACTGGGTGAAAAAGACGGTACAGACGGCACGTGGTATCGCGTACGTTTTGAAATGGAAAACGAGAAACTCACCGTTTATTTAGACGGTGAGAACATGGGTACAGCAGAAGATACAACCTATAGCGCTGCGGGACTGATTGGCCTTTTCACTAATAACCGTTCGTTCGAGCTGGACGATTTAAAAGTGGGTGACCCCGCTGTTAAACCTGTTCAACTTACTCTGGATTTCAAAGAAACAGAGTGGGAGACCACCACCAGTAGCGATCCGTTATTCGTTTACGTTACCGCAGTACAAAACGACGGTATAACTGAAGACACGTTTACCGTAACCAGCAGTGATGCGAGCGTAGTCAGCGTAGAGCAGCAAGGCCCACAAGTTACTATTACCCCTCGCGCTGCCGGCAGCGCAATGGTAACTTTTACTTCTGGCTCTGACCCTACGTTAAGCAAACACATTGCCGTTAATGTTGGCGAAGGCTTCACAATGCCTACCGCCACCTATGGCGACTTATTCCCGGATACCACACCGTATTCGGGCAATAACAATGCGTATCCCGATACCCTACTCTCGTTAACCTTCGACAGCGAACCCACCTTAGGAAGTAGCGGTGAAGTGCGCATTTACAATGCGACAGACGACACCCTGGTAGACGTTATCAATATTGCAGCGGATGAAGACTTTATTGGCTTTGAAGGCCAAGACAGACAGCGCAAAGTGGCTTACCGCCCCGCATCAGTTGTAGGCAACACATTGGTGATTAAGCCTCATACAAACGCCCTTCAATATGGTCAGTCGTATTACGTGGCCATTAGCGATGGTGCGGTAACCGGCGCAACGCTAAATGGTGAAAGCTTTAGTGGTATTGGCAAGAGTGCGAACTGGCGCTTTGCAACAAGAGCCGCTGCACCTTCTGGCGCGAATGTTACCGTAGATGATGACGGCGAAGCGGATTTCCGCACGGTGCAAGGTGCGCTTAATTACGTGATGCAAAACGTAAGTAGCGATACGCCATCTCGCATTACGATTCGTGACGGCGAGTATCAGGAAATGCTGTTCCTTCGCGGTAACAACAATGTCACGCTTCAAGGCGAGAGCCGAGACAATACCGTGGTGTACTACGATAACTTTGAAAGCTTTAACAGCGGTAGCGGCAAGAGCGAAGCACCTGCGGCGGGCACGCCATCAGGTGGAAGAAGTGTATTTTTAGTGGAAGGCGTAGATAACCTGACGCTAACGAACTTCACTTTGAAAAACTCACACATCAGAAGCAACGACTACTCTAACCAAGCTGAGACGATTTACTTTAACAGTGATTCAGGTCGTCTAACTGCCGTTGATATGAACTTTGTGAGCGAACAAGATACGCTGCTGTTAAAAGGCTTTAGTTGGTTCTACAACTCATTGATTGCCGGCAACGTTGATTTCATTTGGGGTTACGTAAATACCGCACTGTTTGAAAACAGCGAAATTCGCACCATTGGCGACTCTAAAAATGGTAACCCTGACGAAGACACAGCGGGCGGCTACATTCTACAAGCTCGCGTACCTGATATTTCTTATAAAGGGTTTATCTTCTTAAACAGCAGCTTCACCAATGGCCCAGGCCCTATTGGTAACGGTGTACTCGACGACTCTACGTATATTGCAAGAAGTGGCGGCAGCGCGAGCTACTTCGACAATATTACGCTTATTAATAACCGTTTCGACACCCACATTGCCACTATCGGCTGGGCGGGCGAAGGAGTACGCGACCAACCTGCACCAAACCCTAGCCCTGCAACCGCAGCAGCTGGATGGCGTGAATACGGCAGCATGGATATGCAGGGTAACCCGCTTGATCTTTCAAGCCGTCAGTTTGCCCACATTCTTACCGACAGCGAAGTGACTGAACTTACCAGCAGAACGGCGATATTCTCTCACTTTAATAACGGTGAAGGCTGGGTGCCAAGTGAGCCTAACTTACCGAATGTAGCACCTGCTCCAACGCTTGATGCTTACGGTTTTGCGCAATACAACTATGCATTAACTGGCGGTGCTGGCGGTACGGTAGTAACCGTAGATAACGGCGCTGACTTGCAGGCGGCACTAGACAGCGCGGCGAACAGCAACACCCCAGTGACGGTTTATGTAGATGGCACCATTACCGACGCAAACAATGGCGGTACGGGCTCACCGATTGAAATAAAAGACATGAACGATGTGTCAATTATCGGGGTTGCAGACAGGGGCGAATTCGACGGTATTGGCATCTTAATTAGACGTGCAAATAACGTGATTATTCAAAACCTGAAAATCCACCACGTGCTTACTGATGGAAAAGACGCTATCTCTATTGAAGGTGATAACGACGGCTCTACCACCAGCAACATTTGGATTGACCACAATGAGCTTTACAGCACATTGTCTGTGGACAAGGATTTCTACGACGGGTTAGTAGATAGTAAACGCGGCGCAAAAAACATCACTATCTCTTACAACTACCTTCATGATCATTGGAAAGCCTCGTTACACGGCCACACTGAGAATGATGTAGACAGTGATAATACCGAGCGTTTAATTACCTTCCACCACAACCGCTTTGAGAATATCGAGTCACGTTTACCGTTATTCCGCTACGGTCACGGTCACTTGTATAACAACTATTACAATCAGATATCCTCTACGGCAATCAATTCAAGAATTGGTGCAGAGCTACAGGTAGAAAACAATGTGTTTGAGAACACGCAAAACCCAATTGTTTCCTTCTACTCAGACGTTATTGGATATTGGAACACGTCAGGCAACCTGTTTGGCGAAGGCGTAACGTGGACAACGCCAGCTGATGGTGACGTTATAGCAGGACCGGATGCCACGCCAACATCCAGCTACGAAGTGCCGTACGACTACGTACTAGATGATGCCGACTTGGTTAAGCAGCGAGTTATCAACTACTCGGGCGTAGGTAAGATCAACCAGAATGCCGATGACATTCCTCCGTTAAACTAACTCCCAAAAGAGTTAGCACAAACATCGAGTAGGGTGAGGCGTCACCGCCTCATCCCTCTCACAGAACCGTACATACGGGCCTCGTATACGGCTCATATACACAGTTATTTAGCGTAATTGCTAAACACATATCCCGTTACA
>Ga0189292_10011_pt1 | contig 136557 bp, 107 predicted proteins | sample UW1oraminimetaG_FD_130317 | JGI IMG/M metagenome (GOLD analysis project Ga0189292, IMG submission 130317) | Marine microbial communities from the Costa Rica Dome - UW179A-orange mini metaG | ecosystem: Environmental > Aquatic > Marine > Oceanic > Photic zone | place: Costa Rica: the Eastern...
CAAGGCACCGAGATAGAACTGACCCCTCCCTGGAGGCGGGCCACCATGCATGAGTTGGTGCAGGAGGCCACCGGCCTTGATTTTCATGCCTACAGCAGTCGGGAGCAAGCCGCAGCGGCTATGGAGACCAAGGGTTTGCAGGTACCTGCCCTAGCAGATTCGCTGGGACGCCTTTTGAATGAGGCGTTTGAACAGGCGGTGGAGTCCACATTGATCCAGCCCACGTTCGTGATGGACTACCCCCTGGAGATTTCGCCTCTAGCTCGTCCGCATCGCAGCAAGCCTGGGTTGGTTGAACGTTTTGAACTATTCATCGTCGGCAGAGAGCATGCCAATGCTTTCAGTGAGCTCACGGATCCTGTTGATCAGCGTCAGCGTCTGGAAATCCAGCAGCAGCGTAAAGCCGCTGGCGATCTGGAAGCACAGGGTTTGGATGAGGATTTTGTCAATGCCCTGGAGGTGGGTATGCCTCCGACGGGTGGCCTCGGCATCGGCATCGATCGATTGGTGATGCTGCTTACGGACAGCCCCTCTATTCGCGACGTGATTGCCTTTCCACTGCTTCGTCCCGAGGTCTGAATGTGAGGGGGAGGTTGCCTTGTGCCCTCAGGGTGGATAATGGGACACAGTGGCATGGTCCCTTTCCAATGAGTGGTGAGCGCGTAGGTTTCCGCTTCAAGCACGCCGATGCGGTGGTCAAGCGCAATCCCCAGGGGCGATCCCGCCGCGGCTGGGTGATGGAGCCCGTTGAGCAGACCACCAGCCGAGGCACAAAGATGCCCGCTTATCGCATTCGCTGGCGTGACAGCGAGCGTCCTGAGATTGTGCTTCAGCACATGCTAATTGCCGATCCTGATCCAACTCCACCGCCCGAGAACGTCAGTCTCGAACCTCCTGCTCCCAAGGCCTGAGTCCAGGCTGAATCAGCTAATTCCCTGGCGACGCCTCAGCTCCTCCAACTCTTCGTGAGCTTCAAACAAGGCCCAGTCTTCATCCAGGCTGCGATGTCCTCGTTGTTGTGAAGCCTTCTGATTGAGATGGGAAATCTGTTGATCGAGATCTCGGAAATTTCGACCTAGCTCATCCAGCTCGTTCCAAAGATCCCTGCCCTGATCCATCAGGCTGTTCACATGTTTTTCAGCGCGCAATGCCAGGTCATTGGCTCCGGCATTGCGGGCCTTTTTGGTGCGTTCTCCCCAGGCCTGAACCTGTTCTGCCAGTGACAACAGCTGGCGTCGTAGGTCTTTGGCCTGGATCTGCATCTGATCGCGTCGGCTGTTCAGATCGCGCTGTCGATCTTGCAGATGCTGTTCCTGCACGAGTCGATCTTGGTCGGGATTGGAGCGCAGAAACGCATCCAACCGCTCTTCCAGGTTCCGTTCAAGCTGATCCAGCCATGTTGGCGACATCAGTGATCCCTGCCTGATTTGGAGACGCCACGCGTGCCCGGGGAAGGCGAGTAGTTGCTTACGTTCATGGTGCCGATCAGGGTTTGACGTATGTCTGCTCAGTCTGCAGCTTCCAGCCAGTGCAGGGAGAGGTCATCGGCTGGATCGTGCCAGCGGTGGCACCAGCGCCAGCCTGCGTCATTGGCCAGCTCACGAGCCATTTCTGCTGAGTACTTGACGCTGTATTCGGTCACAAGGGGCTGTCCTGGGCTGAAAGTCCATGGCTCACCACCCACCGACACCGTTTGATGGCCTTCGCTGAGCAGCGCCATGCGCACACGGCTCTCTGTTTCCTGCCAAACAGCCTCATAATGGAACTTGTCTGGATTGAAGTCGGCCTCCAGATCCTTGTTCAGTCTCTGCAGCAGGTTGTGGGCGAAGGCGGCGGAGATCCCTGCGGCATCGTTGTAGGCGGCCTCCAGCCTGGATCTTGATTTGGGTTGATCAAGTCCCAACAAAAGCGGTCCTCCATCGAGCAGTCGCCTGAATCTGCGCAGCAGCGCAATGGCCTCGTCGCGAGTGAAGTTGCCGAGGGAACTACCAGGAAAGAACCCCACTCGCCTTTCCCCACCGATCAATGGATGGTCTGGAAGAGCATCGAGCTGACTGTGATCGCAGCAGATTCCCAGCATTGGCATGCTGGGATGTTGGGCTTGAAGTAATGCCATTGACTGGTGCAGGTGGTCCGCACTGATGTCGAGAGCCACATAGGCGGAAGGGTGCATCGCCGCCAGTAGCGGGCCCACCTTGCGGGCGCTGCCTGCGCCGAATTCAACGATCACCCCTGATCCAATGGCACGGGCGATGTCCGCTGCTGATGACTCCAGCAGGGTGATTTCTGTTCGGGTGAGGCTGTACTCCGGTTGCTTGCAGATCTGGTCAAACAGTCGCGATCCCTCGTTGTCGTACAGAAACCATGCTGGTAGCTGGCGGGGTTCGCGTTGCAGACCGTTATGCACAAGTCGCTGCATGTCTGCATTGGGTGGATGCAGATCGATCAGTTGAGGACGCGCAGGCGTTTGGGTTGTCATTGGGCCAGGCGTAGACCTGCCGCCATCCAGCGGCTGGCCGGGGTAAAGAAGTTCCGGTAAGTGTCGCGGGAATGCCCTCTGGGTGTGAGCTGGCTGCTGCCCCGCAGCACGAACTGGGAGGTCATGAATTTGCCGTTGTACTCACCAACCGCACCTGCCGCAGGTTGAAAGCCCGGGTAGGGGCGATAGGGGCTCGAGGTCCACTGCCAGAGATGGCCATGGCTCTGTTGAAGTGATTCGCCGTGCTCAGAGCTGGCCAGCTCCCATTCCGCTTCGCTGGGCAGGCGCCCACCGGCCCAGCGTGCATAGGCATCCGCTTCGAACCAACTGAGGTGACGAACCGGCAGGTGATCCTCAAGTGGGCATCGGCCAGCCAGGGTGAACTCCCAGCGCCAGGGACCTTGGCCATCGTGATCGCGTCGCCAGTAGCGGGGTGCTTCCCAGTTGCGCTGAATGCGCTCTGCCCAGCCTTCGCTCATCCAGAGCTCAGGACGCTGGTAACCGTCATCGTCGATGAAGCCTTGGTAAGCAGCATTGCTCACCAGTCGAGCCGCAATGCTGAAGGGTTCCAGCCAGGTTCGATGTCGCGGTCCTTCGTTGTCGAAGTGGAAGGACTCACCGTTGTGGCCCACCTCCACCAGGCCTCCGCGGCACTTGAGCCAGGATCCCTGCATCGGTGAGTCTGTTGGTCTGCAACTGGTGATGGGCTGGTCATCACACTGTTCACGCCAGTCGCTGCGATAGGCCGGTTCGAGTGGCTGACGGCTGAATCCATCCAGCAGGTCCATCAGCATCAGTTCCTGATGCTGTTGCTCATGGTGAAGGCCCAGTTCCACCAGGTCCAGCCACGGTGCTTCGCTGTGGTGCTCCAAAAGCTCTTCCAGAGCAAGGTTCACCCGCTTGCGCCAGGCTGAGACTTCCTCCATTGGTGGTCGGCTGAGCAGTCCTCGCTGTGGCCGTGGCTGTCGCGGGCCAACAGCTTCGTAATAGGAGTTGAACAGATAACTCCAGCGAGGGTCAGCAGGCACATAGCGCGGATGGTTGGGCTTTAGCACGAAGGTTTCGAAAAACCAGGTGGTGTGAGCCAGGTGCCATTTGGGTGGGCTGGCATCGGCCATGCCCTGCAGGTTGAGATCTTCGGTATTGAGGGGGTCAATCAACGCCTCACTGGTACGACGCACCTCCATCAATCGGTTCAGAAGTGAGCCGGAGGCCATGAGGGGAAATCTGCTGGCGGTGACGTTAGTGGGATCCCGCTCGGGTGTCAGCGCTGGACTGCCCCTACCATCGGCCCACATCGCAACTCCTTTGTGATCGGCACGTTGCTGGCCGACAGGTATCGCCTCGACTGTTGTCTGTCCTCTGATCCGGACCATCCCCAGGGGACTCTTTGGCGTGCCGCTGATCAGATGGCGGCCAATGCACCTGTTGCAGTGCGCCAACTCAATGATCAGGCGACTCAGGATCGTTTTCGCAGTCTGTGGCCGGTGATGCAGTCCTTGTTGCATCCCCAGATTCCACGCTTTGGAGGGCTGCTTGAGGAGCAGGGCAGTCTCTGGCTGGTGCGTGAGTGGCAGGAGGGCTCAAGTCTGAGTCAGATCCAGAATCAACGGCTGCAGCGTCAGTTGGTGTTTGGCTCTGGAGAGGTCCTGCTTCTGATGAGGCAGCTGCTTCCACCCCTCGCGGTGCTGCATGGCCAGGAGTTGGTTCATGGCGATATCAATCCCCGCAATCTGCTGCGGCGTGATCAGGATTGTCTGCCTGTGCTATTGGATTTTGGCTTGCTGCAGCGCTGCGGTCAGCAGCCTTTGACGGCAGCGTCACCGGTCTTTGCACCTCGCTCCCAGGTGCGGCAGGACCCTGCAGCGGCCTGGATGGATCTGCATGGCCTCGGGGTGTCGGCTTTGACCCTGCTCACTGGCCGCCCTCCTGCGCAGTTGTTGCAGGCTGATGCACAGGGTTGGCTGCTGCCCAATGATCTTGATCTGGATCCCTCTTATCGGGAGGTCTTGGAACGGTTGCTGTCTGAGCAGTCTGAATGCCGTTTTGAGTTCGCTGCGGATGCCCTCCAGGCTTTGCAGGCTGTGTCGATGCCTGAAACAACAGGGCCCCAGGCTCGGGCTGACCGCACCCTGGTGCTGGCTCCAGCGGTGTCGGATGACTCTCCGCCCTCAGCGAGTGGGTCTCCAGATCTGCCAAGGATCGCTACCCCGTCTCGGCAGGAAGCCCGGCGCCGGCCTTCAGCGGAGCAGCGCCAGCTTGCGGCGGAAGGCCGTTTGTGGCCCGTGGTCGGTGCCCTTTTGGTCTCGGCTCTGGTGGGCACAGCCATTGGTTGGTTTCTGCTGACTCGCGGTAATCCCCCCGCTGGCGCTCCTTCCACGGATCGGGATGTGATCGGGCGTTCCCCTTCCGCGAGCCTTCCACCTGCGGAGGTTGATCAACGTCAGCAGCTGCTCAGTCGTTTAAGAGCTTTGCAGGTCGATCGCAGTTGGTTTCTGCAGTTGGTGGATGCAAGCTTGATGGCCCGTTTCCCGGAGCGTGGCGGTCGCCTGCCCAGTGATTCACTTGAAGACTCGCCTCTGAGAATTGTCTGGAATGAACTCGCCGAGGAGTGGCTGGCCAGGGTGGAGCAACTGCCGCCAGCGCTGCGCAGTCGCCTGGGACAGCTCAAGCCTGGCGACTGGCAGAAGCAACGCCAGGCCCTGGTAACGCAGGGTGTGAACAACAAGGTGGTGGAGCAGTTGGTCAGCGCTTCGGCACAGGCGTTGCTCCCCGGAGTGCCAGCAGGGGTGAAGCCGCCTGAGCCATTCCGTCAGCTGTGGATCGCAGCCGCATTGCGCAGCCTTGAAGACGTGCGGATTGAACAGGTCAAAGCGCGTGTGCAGGCGCCCACGGTTCTGTCCAGTCGTGTTGCTGCTGGCGGTGCTCGCTTGATCTCGATCTCGGTTCCGGCTGGTCGCCGCCTGGTGTTGGGTATCAACGGCACGCCATTGATGCAGATGACTGTCTATGGCTCTGATGGGGAGGTGGCTGCCGATCGCGGACCGCTGCGCGTCGTAACCCTGCCTGTGGAGGCTGGCTCACCTGTGCAGGTGCTGGTCACCAACGATGGCGTGTCCTCCGGTTTGTTAACGCTCTCTTGCCGTGCTGATGCGCCGGTACCGAAGCCGTTGCCAGAGGTTGATCTCAACCCGATACCAGATCCGGCCACTGGGGCTGAGGGCCCTGTCGAGGCGCTTCCAGAACCCCCCGGTCCCCGTCCCGCAGGTGCTGAGAATCCTCCTGTTAAAGAGGCCGACTCAGCCAATGCACCGACCGGTGAATCAACCCTTGAATTCACCGCACCGTCGCGGCAAGACAGTAATCAGGACCCTTAGAAAGGTCATGCTTGAGGCGGGGCTGATTTAGTAGCGGGCAATGGCAGCCCGTGTCTCTTTCTTGATCTGCTTGTCCTTTTCGGCAGCTCGCTTGTCATGCAACTTGCGGCCTTTGCCGAGACCGATGGTGAGCTTGATCCAGGACCCCTGCAGATGCATGTTGAGCGGGATCAGCGTCAGTCCTTTCTGGTCAAGTTGCCCACGCAGTTTGTCGATCTCGCGCCTGTGAGCCAGCAACCTCCGCACTCGCAGCGGATCGTGGTTGAAGTAGCCGCTTGCATGGGTATGCGGTGAGATATGCACGTTGTGCAGCTGCATTTCACCGTTGCGGATCAGGCAGAAACCATCTCGGAGATTGGCTTGGCCGGCTCGGATGGATTTCACCTCGGTGCCCACCAGTTCAATGCCGGTTTCCAGCGTTTCCAAGATGTCGTACTGATGCCTGGCCAGCCTGTTGTCGGCCAGTAAGCGGTTCGCCGCCGCGCGAGCTGCCGCGTTTTTCTTGCCTCCACCTTTGGCCATTGCCTGTTTGGCCTTTCGGCCGCTTGATGCTCCGACCCTATCCAGGGCTCGGTACTCTTCCCATATGGCCATTGTTTCCTCAAGCGCAGGATCCCCACGTCCACGCAAGGAGCGTGAGCCCAATCGGGTGGTTGACGCAGCTCGGCAGCCTGGAGATGATCTTGATCCTGCGGCGCTGGCCTCTCGCGACGACGGCTTAAGGCCCAAGTGTCTGCAGGACTACATCGGTCAACGTGAGCTCAAGCAGGTGCTTGGTATTGCGGTGAAAGCGGCCCTGGGCCGCGGTGATGCTCTCGATCATGTGCTGCTCTACGGCCCGCCGGGTCTGGGCAAAACAACCATGGCCATGGTGCTGGCTGAGGAGCTGGGGGTGAAATGCCGCATCACCAGTGCCCCGGCTCTAGAGCGCCCTCGCGACATTGTTGGTCTGTTGGTGAATCTGCAGCCACGGGAGTTGCTGTTCATCGATGAAATCCATCGACTCAGTCGCGTGGCCGAGGAGCTGCTCTATCCCGCCATGGAGGATCGGCGACTCGACCTCACCGTGGGTAAAGGAAGTACTGCCCGAACTCGCGCACTGGATTTACCGCCGTTCACACTGGTTGGTGCCACAACTCGCGCAGGTGCGCTGAGCTCTCCGTTGCGTGATCGCTTCGGCTTGATTCAGCGGCTTGAGTTCTACGGCTTGGATGACTTGCAGTCGATTGTGGAGCGGGCGGCAGGTTTGCTCGCCCTTGATCTAACGGCTGATGCTTGCGCTGAGATTGCACTCCGCTGCAGGGGGACACCTCGCATTGCCAACCGACTGTTGCGCCGGGTGCGAGATGTGGCTTGCGTCCGTGAGTGCTCCGGATCGATCGACCGGATGTTGGTCGATGAAGCCCTCACCTTGCATCGGGTTGACGGCCGCGGTCTTGACGCCAGTGATCGCAGGCTGCTGGAACTGCTGCTCCAATCCCATGGAGGCGGTCCCGCCGGACTGGATACCCTTGCGGCGGCTCTAGGAGAAGACCCCACCACCTTGGAGTCAGTGGTTGAACCGTATCTGCTTCAGCTTGGCTTCCTGCAGCGCACACCGCGTGGTCGGGTGGTGACGGCTGCGGGCCGTGACCATCTCGCTGCTGCTTGATCGCTTCTTTCTATTCCCGCAGACCGATCTGATCGATCAGTGATGACGTGTGGATTGCATCACCCACGGCTGAACAAAACAATCCGTCTCTTAATCAAGGTCAAAAACGTTGCGCTCCAGCCCAGGAGATCCAAGCTTGCCCTGGCATGCGATCCTCCCGTCTTCAAGCAACACAATCGTGTTGGCGATCTCTAATTCACTCTCATGGCTTGCCACCAGCACAGTTGTGCATCCTTGCTTTTGGATCAGTGCGAGCAGATCAGCATGCGCCTCCTTGGGAATTCCGACCAGAAATTCATCCAGCAGCAGAGCTGATGGCTGCCTCAGAAGAGCTCTAGCAAGTGCCAGCAGCTTGCATTCGGCGCTGTTGAGGGGTTCTTTCTCGCCATCGAGCTGAGTATTCAGTTGTTGAGGTAGAGCTCGGATCCGCTCATGGAGTCCCACGTCCTGAAGCATCGCCCAGAGCATGTCATCGCTGTCATCGCGATGTTCACGCAGTAAATCTCTGAGGCAGAGGGTCTCAAGCACGATCTCCTGAGGCAAATAGCCCACCTGCCGCCGCAATCCGCGGATCGATATTTTGGTGATGGGTGTGGAGTCGATCAGCACCTCTCCCAGGTCGGGAGTTGTCATACCGATCATGGTTTTCAGCAATAACGATTTTCCGGAGGCTCTCTGCCCAGCGATTACAAGAATCTTTCCGATATCGACTGTCAGGCTGATTTTGTTGAGCAGTGGTGATCGCAGTCCTGAAGGTTGGATTCGAACATCTCTGAGACTGATTTCGCCTTCAAAGACATGGTTGATGGCGTCAACTCGCCAGCCCTGCTCAATCGGCTCATCCAGAATCATTCTGGCTTTTTTCCAGAGAACCGAAACCGTGGCAAAGACCGTGGTGAGGTTAGAAGCGGCTCCTGCGACTGATCCTGTGAAGGCGGTGAAGGCCGAGTAAAAGGCGATGAAACTGCCGACAAGTTTTGGGTCGCCGATGGACTGCGGCGAATTGAGCACCTGCGCGACCGCCACCGCGAACAGAACAACGGAACCCAGTGGAGACAAAAAGAGCAGGATGACATCGATGGCCTGCTCCAAGCCATCCAGCTTGAGCGAGATGTTGGCCATCGTGGTGTAGCGCTGCATCCAGCGCTGCAGCATCGGAATCTCCGCTGACATTGACCGGATGGCAAAGGCGTTAGAGCTGATCTCATTGCTCATGGTGTTGAGTTCCGCCTTGAGTTCAAATACCTCCTCATTGAGCTCAATCGACTGTCTGGCGATTTGGAACACCACCAGCAGTGCCACCATGACGACAAGAACCATCCAGACGGCAAGGCCTGGGCTGTACTTGATCATCAGAGCCAAGAAGGCGAAGGAAAACAGCGCAGACAGTGCCGAGGTCAGCGCACCAGCTCCGATGTAGCTGCGGATTTTGGAGATGGCGCTGAGCCCGACGTAGATCTCACCTTTGCTGTGATCAGCTGTAAAACCTGTTGGAAGCTTGAGGAAATGCTCCCAGACCCCGATCTGTAGGCGTTGGTTGCCAATGGTTTCCAGCCGCAGGATCATCAGCCCCTGCAAGTACTGGCTGGTAATGGAAGCCACCACGACCATGGCGACGACCAGAAGACTTTCAGCCAGCCACCAGAGATCGCTTTGTGGGAGCACCGAGGAGACCAGTGTGTTGGTAAGAATTGGAATGGAAAGGCTGAATCCCAGCACGATTACGGAGATCAGCAGAAGCAGCCCTATGGCACCCAATTCCGGCTGGTAAGCGAGACGGGCAATCTCAGTGACCCCGTCAATCTGATCGCGAAAGCTGCGATGCAGCTCCTGTGCGCTATCTGCAAAGACGGGCCATGGTGTCTTCGTGATTTGAATGGTGCGACCGTCACGGATGGTCATCAGGCTGTTCTTCTGCCCATCTCTGTAAAGCAAATATGGTTTGCGATCGTCAGCTTTATGAATAACTAAAAGGGGGTATTCACCCTTTTCAAGATCCCCCGGCAGGGACACTGTTCTGTAGTAAATATTGTTGAAATTGAGGCAGGTGAGGATATCACCCTCCACTCGATCTAGTCGTTTGTTAGGCATATTGAGCAAGCGCAGCGCAGCGCTGATCAACATCACTGAATCACCTGCTGTGCGCGAAACGTCTGTCTGGCTGGGGCGCAGCGAATAAATTTGTTGGTCAAGTCGGTTGAGATAACCTCCGTCGCCTCTACTCATGTCAGGGCTTTCCTTTTAAGCGTCATCACGCGGTCGTAGCCCTTGGCCATGCCTCGTTCCGAAAGACTCACAAGAGTGATGCTTTCCTCTCGACAATGACTGTGAATACGTTGCTCATCTTGTTTGCGAAGTTTACTGGTGTCCACATCCAGTAAAAGGACCCGTGGACGCCCACATAGCGCCCTGGCAATCGCGAACTGAATTTTCTGGCTGCTGCAGAGGATCTGTTCGGCATTTTCTAGATGATGCTCGAAACCTGCTTCAAAGCGTTCGATCCAATCTGTCAAGCCAACAACATCTGCAGCACGTGTTGCATCGCTGCGATGACAATCCATTCGCCACGCGGTGATATTCTCAAGTAAATTCCCTGAAAACAAGCTTGGATTTTCGTCGACATAACTAACTTTTCTATGCCATTGTCTGCTGTCGATTGAGGTCATTGGTTTGCCGTTCACAAGCAGCTCTCCTTCAGTATGTTCAAGCAGTCCGCTGATGATTTTCATTAAGACTGTTTTGCCTGATCCACTGTCTCCACTCAGTAAGATCTGTTCACCTTGGCTGATGTGATTGCTGAAATTTTTCAGCACGGGTTCGTCGAACTGACTAAAACGGCAGCCAAGATCATTCATTGTGATCTCTAGGTTGTTCATGTTGTTGGATGATCTTTTGCTGTTGTTGTCATCGTCAGAACGATCGAGGCCGCGATGCCAGGAATCTTGTTCCCCCTGGCAAAGGTCGTCATAGAGCAACAGCAAGCCCTGAAGTGATTGCCAGCCATTGCTAATGGCTGGAATCGATTGCAGAGAGTCACTGATCTGCCCTTGGATGAAGACGAAGGCAAGCAGGCTGCCGAGAGAGACACTGCCCTGGATAATCAGCAGGCCGCCAATTCCCAGAAGTAAGACTTGTGTGGCGAAGATTGTTCCATTGATGGTTACATTGCGTTTGACCTTCTGCTTGCCAATGATCTGATTCTCGTAAACTCCTTCTGCAAAAAAACTTTGCCACTTTTGCAGCATGCTGAATTCAGTACCGTTCCCTTTGAAGGAGTAAAGATTATTGATCAGTTGAAATGCTGTCGCATAGCGTGAATTGTTGGCTTTCTGACGGACCGTCAGATTGTCAGCAGTATTGCTCGTGACCACGTAGGAAGCTCTCAGAATCACCACAAAACCCAGCAGTAGCAGCAGGAATAAAGGGAAGGAAATAAACGCTGAGAAGACCACAATCAGCAAAGCAGTCCACAAGCCAAGAATTGGGGAAAGGAACGAAAAAATCCCGGTATATGGCATGTAGTAGGGATACATCAGCCGTGATGCCAGATCGCCAGGTTTGCGCAGTGTGAGGAAGCGGTAGCTACGCGTGAAAAGAGTCTCGAAGACTTCATCGGCCATCCGTCTTTCAAGCACGAAGACCATCCTTCTCAGCAACAAGTTGGACAGCAGCGCCATGCAGACACTCAGTGAGAGCGCGATCAGTGCAAGCCAGACGATCGGGATTCCGAAGGAAAGACGGTTTTGTTGTAGAAACTGATCGATGAATTGCGAAGAGCAGGCCGCAATCATCAAGGTCGGAATCACCGATCCTGTTGACAGCAAAAACAAGGCAAGCACTGACCTTCGCAGTGGTATCACTGATTTGAAAGTGCTTTGCCAGAACGGCGTACGTTGGCTAGAGCTGAAACCTGACGTTGTTTTTAACGGCAGAAGCTGAGTTCCTCTGAACTCTTTGAGTTCTTGTTGTTGTCTGCCATTGGCAGTGTTGTAGATCTCTGCGCAATCTTGGTGGCTCGCGAGGATGACGCCATAACAGTTGCGGCTGTCAATGCTGATAGCCGGGTCTCTCAAGCTTTGGATGCGTTTGTCGGCGGTTTCGTCGTTGTTTAGGCTTTCCCACTGCCCGACCAGTCCAAAGGATTCTGCAGCCTTCAGCAGCTTCTCTGGAGTGATGCCATCGCGGGTGATGCCAGAGGCTGAGCTCAGTTCTCGAAGAGTGCAAGTTTTCCCATGGCAAGCAAGAGCAATGCCGAGCGCAACGGCTCCGGATTCAGCCTCCACATTTTGTAGAAGTTGGGGCAATTTGTAGCGCGGTTTTTCTGGCATCGTTCTCAGCGTTAAGGTCCTGCGCGCTCAGGAGTGAGCATCGGCGCACTGGTTCCGCTGAATTGCCGGAGCCACGGAATCAGCAAACTGATCGGCCGCACTGTTTGCGTGGTGATCTGCAAGCTGAGCAGATCACCTTCACGCACTGGATAGGGGATGAGTCCTGCTGAGGACCACTTCAGGCCTTCCTTATTGGTGTCGTTGCTCTTCGAGTCTTCTTCAAGTTGGATCGTGATCAGAATTGGTTCAGGGATCAGGTTGGAGATTTCGATGGCCTCTCCTTCACTACCAAGGCTCTGCTTGATTTGAGTGAGAGAGGCAGGCAACACTTCCACACTCTCCACCTTGGCCAGCATTCCTCCGTACTGCGCCTGGCTCATGCCTGTGGGAGTCGCCAGAACCTTCATGCCTGGCCGGACCTGTTGGGCTGCAGCTTGCGAGAGAAACCCTGGGATCTGTTCAGGCAGTTTGCTGAGAGCTTCCCTTGAGACCCGGAGCACCGCGTCGTTTTGCTGCACCTCACTCAGGTGGGGTGCCAGAACATCGGTAATGAATAAATCGTGCTTAGCAAAGATCAGGCTGGCGTCGGCATAAGTTCGCAGTGCCTTGACCAGTTCCGTTTCGGCCGAATCCACCGCGATCTTGGATTGCAGCAATTGCGCCTGGTTCACTGCCAGTCGCTCCTGATGTGACAACACCTCGCTGCGGATAGCATCCACGCGACTTTGCTGGCTGAGATACTTCGCCCGGCTTGCATAGCCGCGGGAATTCAGCTCACGAATGGTTTCTAAGAATTCGTTCTGCGTTTTGACTTCGTTCTTCAGCAGATTGATTTTTCTCTCTAATGCGAGGTCGATCGTCGCAAGTTCCTGTTCGGTTAAGCGCAGGGTTTTTTCACTGAGTCGATAGGCATCCAGGCTGTCTTGCAAGGCAGCCGATTGAGCTGGTGCTTCCACCCAGCTCAGTAACGATCCGCGTGCGATTTTTCCTGTGCTCAAACTACCGGTTCGATCGAGGTTGGGACTGTCCGTCAGTGCCAGCACCTGCTCTGCTAGGTCTGCTGTTTGCGCAGCGGTTTTGGGGATCCCGAGCTGGCTGATCTCAAACAGCTCTCGGTCGCGCTGACTGGCCACCACGCCATCGGTGTTGAAATTGTGGTGGAGTTCACCTTCGGCGAGGCTGAGCAGCCGGCGATTATTGCCTTTGCGGATCATCAGGCCGAATCCGTCCACGTAAATCGGAATCTTTGCAAAACAGGCCCAAAGCAGCCCTCCAGTGCTGATCAACAGCGTGATGATGATCGCCGCCCTTAAAGGCGAGGAAATCAGACGGACTGAGGTGTATTCGCTGGTGGAGGGCTTGTTCATGGATCAGTTGTCCTTGACTTCATCAGAGTGCGGATCTGTGGCTGAAATGGTTTCGGCCACTGTGCGGAATAGCGGTAGAGCTCTGCGATTGCATTGCGATAGATCAGACGCAAGGATTTGTTCTGTTCAGCAGCATCGCCAAGCAGTTCGGTGGCCTGCACCACTGTGGTGATGTCACCAACGCCAGCTGCGTAGCGCGCTGATGCGACATTCACTGCCCGCTTGGCAGTGTCCAGAGCCTCCTGCGATTGAGGCAGAGCCAATTTTGCCGTCAGATAAGCGGAATAACTGCGACGAATCTGGTTGCCCACCAAGTCGCGTTCCTGTTGGGCTTTTTGTCTCTGCGCCTTCGCCAAGCTGCGATTGGCGGCAGCCCGTGCTGTCTGTACGCCACCGTCGAAGAAGTTCCAGTTGAAGCCGAGGCCAATCGCCAGATCAGTGTCGATTGAATTGCCACGGTCTGAGGAGTTGCTGCTGCCAATGGGGCCATCGATGATTCCTTCTGAATAGGTTGTATATCCATTGGCTGTGAGAGACAGCACAGGGAGGTAAAGGTTGAGAAGTCGCCTGGCCTCCCAATCATCTGCTTCCGCTTCAGCCAGAGAAAGGCGAATCTCCTCTCGCAGGGCTAGACCCTCATCGATCGTTTGCGGCAAGGAGAGCTCCCAGTTCGCAAAAACGTTGCTGCTGAGCTCTGCTGGAATCACAGAACTCCCTGGAGGCCGCCCCATGATGCGTGCAAGATCGGATGCGATTTGCAGTTGAGACCTATAAAATCCGTCCAATTCCGTGAGCTGACTGAGTAGAAGCGTTTTTTGCTGAGAGACATCTCCAATATGGAGTAAACCACCTCGAAATTGCTCCTCAATGATGTCAAGTTGCCGGAGGTTGCGCTCATAAATCTTTTCATAGATCTGAATTAATCGTTGATTTTCTTGTAGCTCGTAGTAGCTAATTTGGGTGTCAAGAACAATGCTTCTTGCAATCACGTCGAAGGTGAATTGTTCTGCCTCAAGTAAGGAGTTGGACCGATTGATCGCCGGCTGTCGGCTTGGTTCTAAAAAACTCCAGGTGATCTGTAGGCCAAGAGATCCTAGGCTATAATTATTGAATTCATAGGTGGAGCTTTCATCGCTATTTTGGGGGTAGGAAATGATGTCAGTCTCGAAGTATTGACCCAGCAGAGGAGTCGCGTCGCTATACGTAAAGAAGCTTGCTGTTGGAGACCAGCGGCGCTGTTCGGAGGCGAGTAGAGAGCGGCGAGCCCTGATCGTTTCCACAGCTGCTAGGAGTTGTGGGTTGCTGCGCAGTGTCGCCTCGATCGCATCAGCAAGATTGATCTGTTCTGACTGATTAAGCAGTTCCCGTGCAGGCTGCAGTTCCGAGGGGACTGGAGGTTGCGAGTGCCCAAGTCCCAGCATGGATAGACACCCTCCGAGACACAATCTGATGACAGATGTTTTCATCCGTGAAGTGAGGATCGGCTTCCGGACAGTCTCTGGAACTTAATGGTTGCTTTAGGAGCTGGCAAGACGCTCCTTGATCATTGTTTGAGCCTTGTGACTCTCCTGATGCCGAACTTCAAGATCGCCGACTCGCTTTCACCGGGTCGATCTCGATACGCTGATGAAACCTTTTGAAAGTCTTCCTGCAAAGGTTAATTCCTTTCGCTGGCAGCTTGACGTTCTAGGGCGCATTTTTTGACAGAGCGACGGTCATGGTTTGGGGACTTGATCATCAGCAGCTATGCGACGAACAGGGGCTGTTGAGATGAGGTGGAAGCAACTCCTGCTTGGCTGGTCCCTGTCTCTGCTGGTGGTTTTGATCCCCATCTCCGCAGAAGCCACTGAAGTGGATGCACTACCCCAGCTGTTCGATCGTGCTCTCGCGCTCAGCCGCGCCGGGGATCCGCAGCAGGCACTTCCGGTCTGGGATCAGGTTCTAGACATCGTTCCTAACGATGCGGCGGCCTGGAGTAACCGCGGCAATGTGCGTTTGATGCTGGGTGATCCGGAGGGAGCCATTGCCGATCAAACCCGATCGATTGAGCTTGCTCCTGAGGATGCTGACCCCCGTCTCAATCGCGGCACGGCCGAAGAGGCTTTGCAGCGCTGGTCTGAGGCGGCAGCCGATTACGACTGGATTTTAGAAAGAGACCCAAGCGATGCCTCAGCCCTCTACAACCTCGGCAATGTGCGTGGATCCGAAGGTGAATGGCAGGAAGCCCAGCGTCTCTATCGTTTGGCAGCCGATGCCAGGCCAGGATTCGCGATGGCTCGATCGAGTGATGCTCTGGCTCTCTACCAGCTCAATGATCTAAAAGAAGCAGAGCGAAACCTGCGCAATTTGATCCGGCGCTACCCACTGTTCGCCGATGCGAGAGCGGCGTTGAGTGCTTTGCTCTGGAGTGAAGGTTCGCGCGGTGAAGCGGAAAGCCATTGGGCCGCTGCCTCTGGTCTTGACCCCAGTTATCGCGATGCTGCTTGGCTGGCGGAGGTGCGACGTTGGCCGCCACGGCCGATTGCTGATCTCGAGCGCTTTCTTGCTCTGGAGGTGTCTTGAACCTCACTGCCACCTGGTCAGAGCGTCTGGAGGCCCTGTTGCCGGAGTTGATCGAGTTTCGCCGCCATCTGCATGCCCATCCTGAGCTCAGTGGGGAAGAGCACCAAACCGCTGCATTGATCGCGGGCGATCTGCGTCAAGCCGGTTGGCGCGTTCGCGAAGGCGTTGGGCGCACTGGTGTGGTGGCTGATCTTGGTCCTGAAAAGGGTCCCAAACTCGGCTTGCGCGTGGATATGGATGCACTTCCCATTGAGGAGCTAACAGCCTTGCCTTATGCCTCGATGCGGCAGGGAGTGATGCATGCCTGCGGGCATGACCTGCACAGCACGGTTGGTCTGGGGGTGGCCCGATTGCTGGCGGCTGAGCCGCAACTACCTGTTGGAATGCGCTTGTTGTTTCAGCCGGCTGAGGAAATCGCTCAGGGCGCTCGCTGGATGCGCGAAGCGGGAGCAACCGATGGTCTTCAAGCGTTGTTCGGTTTGCATGTGTTCCCCTCCTTGCCGGTGGGCAGCGTGGGTTTGCGCAGCGGCAGCTTGACGGCCGCGGCGGGTGAGTTGGAGATCGAGATCAACGGTCAAGCGGGCCACGGCGCCCGGCCTCATCAGTCGGTGGATGCGATCTGGATCGCTGCGAGGGTGGTCACCGGCCTCCAGGAAGCCATCAGTCGCAGGCTTGATGCTTTGCAGCCAGTGGTGGTGAGCTTCGGTCGTATTGAAGGAGGCAAGGCGTTCAACGTGATTGCCGATCGGGTCACTTTGCTGGGAACGGTGCGCTGTCTGTCCAACGAGCTGCACGACCATCTGCCCGATTGGATTGAGCAGACCGTGCGCGCTCTTTGCGAGAGTTTCGGTGCCACGGCAACGGTTCGCTATCGCTGCATTGCTCCACCGGTTGATAACGACACCAAGCTCACGGCCCTGCTTGAGCGTTGTGCCATTGACCAACTGGGCCCGGATCAGGTCCTGCGCTTGGAACAACCCTCTTTAGGAGCTGAGGATTTCGCAGAATTGATCCGGGATGTGCCGGGCATGATGTTTCGCCTCGGTGTTGCGGGGCCTGATGGATGTGCACCGCTGCACAACGGCCATTTCCTTCCGGATGAAGGCTGCCTGGGGGTCGGGATTCGAGTGCTCACTGCAGCGATGCTGGCTTGGAAACCGTTGAGATGAATCGTCTTCCCCGCACCCGCTTGCATGTGTTGTTGTCCTTGGCAGCGCCTCTGCTGGTTTGCCTTGGGGTTCTGGCGCTTGTCCAGAGAGAGGGCACGGAGCGTTGGCAGTCTGTTCCTGCCATCCTGGTCGGCTCCGGCTTAGTGATCCACGCCGTAGTGGGTCGCCGTCGCCGTCGCTACAAGCTGCTGGTGGCTTTGCGGAACAGTCGTTTTCAGGAGAATTGAGTTCATGGCGTCCACACCACAGCCGCCGCAGGGAGGTGAACCTGATCTCATCGCTCTCAGGGAGGCGATCGGTTCTGGTGATCCATTGCGGGCCATGCCGGCACTCACCCAGTTGCGATTCTGCAGCGATGAGCAAGCCGTTCCCCTGTTGATACTGGGCAGTGAGCAGGAGGCCTTTCTGATACGTTCCTTGAGTTGCAGTGGTTTGGGCTACAAGCGCACTGAGCAAGGTTGGATTGTTCTCGAACGGCTTCTGCGCAGCGATGGTGATGCGAATGTGCGCGCCGAAGCGGCCAATGCTCTTGCCAGCTATGGCGTTGCCCGAGCCTGGCCCTTGCTGAAGGCAGCTTTCGACGCCGACAGCGCGTGGCTGGTGCGATGCAGCATTCTTTCGGCTCTGGCGGAACAGCCTGAGATCGATTTTGAATGGCTGCTGGATCTGGCCAATGCTGCGATCACTGATGCAGATGGAACGGTTCGCGTCAGCGGAGCCGAGATTCTGGGACGGATTGTTCGTGAAAGCGCTGATCAGCCGATTGGTGAGCAAGCCAGAGCTCTGTTGTTACCACTCCAGCAAGACGGAGACCACAGGGTTGTGGCTGCGGCACTGAACGGATTGCAGCTGCGTTGACGGTGTGTTCTCAACGGCGTTGCTAGTAATTGGACACCACTAGGGGTGCCTTGGATCGTTCTCGATCCTTTTGGCTGAGATCACACCCTCTGAACCTGATCCGGGTCATTCCGGCGATAGGGAAGTGACCAATGTGATCCGCGGTTACCTGGCCGACTCCTGGCAGTTCCTTCGCTGAATGGATCATGCGTGCTTCCTGGGTTCAGTCCCGCCGCGGACAGTCCAACGTGTCCCAGATGCATTTCGCCCGTCAGGGCGTGGTGACCGAGGAGATGGTCTATGTGGCCAGGAGAGAGAACCTGCCTGAGACCTTGGTGATGGAGGAGGTTGCACGGGGCCGCATGGTGATCCCTGCCAACATCAACCATGAAAATCTTGAGCCCATGGCGATTGGGATCGCCAGTAAGTGCAAGGTGAATGCCAACATCGGCGCATCTCCCAATGCCTCGGACGCCGAGGAAGAGGTCAAAAAGCTGAATCTGGCGGTGAAATACGGGGCCGATACCGTGATGGACCTGTCCACAGGCGGCGTCAACCTGGATGACGTTCGCACCGCGATTATCAAGGCTTCACCCGTGCCAATTGGCACTGTTCCTGTTTACCAGGCGCTGGAAAGTGTGCATGGATCGATTGAACGCCTCTCTGAGGATGACTTCCTCCACATCATCGAGAAGCACTGTCAGCAAGGTGTCGACTATCAGACCATCCACGCTGGCCTGCTGATCGAACATCTTGTGAAGGTGAAGGGACGCATCACCGGGATCGTCAGCCGTGGCGGCGGCATCCTTGCCCAGTGGATGCTTTACCACCATCGTCAGAACCCGCTTTACACGCGTTTCGACGACATCTGTGAGATTTTCAAGCGCTACGACTGCACGTTTTCACTGGGTGATTCGTTGCGACCGGGCTGTCAGCACGATGCTTCGGACGCCGCTCAGCTGGCCGAGCTGCACACCCTTGGTGAACTGACACGTCGTGCCTGGGAGAAAGACATTCAGGTGATGGTGGAGGGTCCAGGTCATGTGCCGATGGATCAGATCGAGTTCAACGTGAAGAAGCAGATGGAGGAGTGCAACGAGGCACCCTTCTATGTGCTCGGCCCCTTGGTGACTGACATTGCGCCTGGTTATGACCACATCACTTCTGCAATCGGCGCGGCCATGGCCGGCTGGCATGGCACGGCGATGCTCTGTTACGTGACTCCGAAAGAGCATCTAGGTCTTCCCAATGCTGATGATGTGCGTGAAGGCTTGATCGCCTACAAGATCGCAGCACATGCCGCCGATATCGCCCGTCACCGCCCAGGTGCCAGGGATCGGGATGATGAGCTCAGCCGAGCTCGTTATGCATTCGATTGGAACAGGCAGTTTGAATTGTCACTGGATCCCGAGCGGGCCAAGCAGTATCACGATGAAACTCTGCCTGCCGATATCTATAAGCAGGCTGAATTCTGCTCGATGTGTGGTCCCAAACACTGTCCGATGCAGACCAAGATCACCGATGAGGATCTAGACGGTTTGGAAAAAGTGCTCGAAGTCAAAGGGGGTGCAGAACTATCTGGGGTGAAGATGGATAAGGCAGAGTAAGCATGATTTAAGTTAAAAAAGAGGTTTTTCAATCCTCATTTCTATGAAAATCAATCCTTGTTTTTACAAGCATCCTGACTTGAAATAGCTTCAGCACAGACCTCCCGGCCCTGATTATTATTTTTTTGCGTGCAGTTATCATGCAGAGGCGGAATGCAATCATTGCGCCTATGCTAAAATTAATTCATTAATTGAGCAAGAATGTTTTATAGGTATTTTTCGAGGTCTCATCGCCGAGATTGGCTTGTTAGTATTGTATTTTTATTCACAATATATTTTTCTTTGATTTATGGATTGCCTACGGATAATCCCTTTATGCCGCACGATGATGATTTATTTATAGGCCAAGCTTTGTCGATCTCATTAGGTGATTGGTTGGGAGAAGACTATGGAAAATTTACACTTATAAAAGGGCCATATCACTCCATTCAAGTATGGCTGTCTTCAGTCGTGGGTGTGCCTCCTTTGTTAGGATTACGTCTTTTTTATGCAGCTACTTGTGCACTTTTTTGTTCAGTTGCGCTTTACAGGCTTCCTACATTTTTAAAATCCTTAGCTTTTGTATGTCTGTTATTTGATCCTGTTCTTATTGGAACGAGCTCTAGCTGGAGATTGTTAAGAGAAGCATCTTTTGTTCCAGTCGAAGTTCTTGCACTCGCATGTGGAATCTATACACTCGATACTATTGTCTTGATCGGTTCAAATCATCGTCCGTCATTAAGTATTAAAAGTCATAAAACACTTTGGATTTCATTGTTATCCTCTTATTTTTGCCTTGGCCTTTTGCTTATTACAAGAGAAGCTCGTATAGTTATTATTTTTACATCTCTAGTTTACACCTTTATTCTCATTTTGTATGCGTATAAGTATAGGTTTTTAACCCCAAAAGCATTTCTAAAATTGGTTCCACTTGTCTTGGCATTGCTTTTAGCTTTTAACCTGCCCGTTGTTTCAGTCAAAGCATTGAATTATATGAATTACGGACTTGCTATTTCAAATGAGTTTGAAGAAGGAGGTTTTAAATCCTTTTATCAAAATCTATCTTCGGTCAAGTTAGCTAAGACTGTTCATCAGCCTTCTATTCCCATAAAGAAGGATGCGATCGAGGCTATCGTAGCTTTAGACCCTGATAGCCAACTTGCTATCACTCTTTCGAACTTAAACCCAGGATGGACAATTCATGGTTGTAAAATAAATAAAGATTGGTGTGATGAGTATTCAAGTGGTTGGTTTATGTGGGCTTTGCGTGATGCAATATTTAAGACATCGTCTGTCGATAGTCCTGGTGACTTTCAGGATCAAGTTTTAATTTTAAGCCAAGAGTTAGTTCAAGTTTGTGCATCTAATCCCAAAGTCTTGAGTTGTCAAACTTCTTCTTTTGGATATCTTCCCTACCCATCGCGATGGGTGCCAAAAGGTCAATCTCCATTCAAGCTTTTTTCAGACATAGCTTTGGCTCATTTGACTTGGCTGACTTCCCCCAGTCCTTTGGCTAACTATTCAGCTGTTACGCATAACTATGAGCAATCTAGAAGTGTCGGAGTTTGGTTAACCTCAGGATACACACCCGCTGAACTCAAGACATTTAGGCAAAGAATCGCGAATCTCAATCAATTCAGTTCGTTGATTCGCATGGGCTTGTTTATAAGTTTTGCGTCTATTGTTTTGGTTATAATCTTTTGGAAGCCAAGGCTCATTGTTTGCTTGTTCGATCCAGGGCTCGTTTTAATCGGCACACTTCTTTTGATTAATTTTTTGGTGATTGTTCTTGTAGAGGTCACTAGTTTTCCGTCTGGAGGTTATCTATCCATGGTTTCTCCTTTGACAACTTTATTTATATGGAGATACTATGATAGATTATCAATTAATTTCAATTCCAAGTCGTCGACCAATTTCAACGATCTTACGAGCGTCTAGGCCATGAATCCAGATACAAAACCCTTGTTTTCTTTTGTGATTCCTTGCCTTAATGAATCCTTGTGTTTGCGGGGGGTCTTAGATGATTGTCATGCCGGCGGACAGCTTCTTGAAATACCCTATGAAGTAATTGTTGCTGATAATGGCAGCTCTGATGGATCACAGTCGATAGCGTTAGCCAACGAAGCCAAGCTGATCAATGTGCCCACAAAGGGTTACGGTGCTGCTTTAAAAGCAGGCATTGATGCAGCTCAAGGTGAATTTGTGATTATGGGAGATGCTGATCGAACTTACAATTTCAAAGACGCCCCTTTGTTTTTAGAGCAGCTCTATTTGGGCGCTGATCTTGTTATGGGTAACCGTTTTAAGGGATCTATTCAGCCTGGCGCAATGCCTTTCTTGCACCGTTGGCTGGGAAATCCGGTTTTGAGTGGCATCGGAGGCTTATTTTTCGGTATTCCTGTAGGTGATTTTCATTGTGGATTAAGGGCTTTTAAAAGTAGTTCTATAAAATTATTGGAGCTCAGGTCTAACGGTATGGAATTCGCCTCTGAAATGGTCATCAAAGCTTCTCTGCGTGACCTGAGGCTTGTCGAAGTGCCCACGTCACTGAGTCTTGATCATCCTGACAGAACTCCCCATCTACGGACATGGAGAGATGGGTGGAGGCATTTGAAATTCATGCTCTCCTTCAGTCCAAAGTATTCATTCTTGTTTTTCGCATTTTTTCTGTTTTTGATCTCAGTAATATCGCTTTTAAGTTTTGCTTTTAATGTGAATCCTGTAAGTGGTCCCAATACACTAATTGTGTCTATCTTTACGCTGTTTAGCGGCCTTTTTGTTTTTTCTGATTATCTCACGACGCGAACTATGTTTTCTGAAACTTATGGAAGGCCAAGTGTTTTTGCCTCTTGGTTGCGAAAATATATTTTCCGAGGTTCAAAAGGGGTTGACACGATTTACCAGGTTTCAGCTGTCAGCTTTTTGATCGGTTTGATCATCTTTGCTTCTTCGCTCTCTTCGTTTGTGGATTCAACTCCATCGACTCGGTTGGAAAATATCATCACATACCTAGGCTGCTTATTCTGGTCTGTGTCACTCACTTGTTATTTGACTGCTGCAAAGATCTCCACGATTCGATCAGTGCGCGGTTAACGGTGACTCTGCGGACAATTGCCAATTTTTACTTTATCGGGGCAGTTGCCTTTTTTGTTGATGCTTTGATTTATTTCTTGTCCGGATGGTTTTTGCATCAATGTGGTGTGGATGTTGAGCCTAGCTTTAGAAAAGTTTTTGGGTTGATTGGCGGTCTGCTGACCACATATGCTTACAATGCAAAAGTTACATTCTCTTCAGGCTATTCTTGGATTTCGTTCATTCGTTATAGCTCGACGCAATTATTCGGTCTAATTGTGAACCTGTCTGTTTTCTCTGTTTTGATTCTATTTTTAAATGATCTCCTTGCGCTGATTGTCGCGACTTTCATTGCATCAGTTGCTAATTACTTGGGTGCAAGGTTTGCGCTTAAAAGAAGAAATGGTTATTAAATTAAGTGATTTGAATCTGTTTCAGGAGCAATATCTTTAATCATTGGCTGAGGTATGACGAAGTTGTTCGCGGAAATATTCAATCGTTATGTCTAGTCCTTGCGATAAAGCGATTTTGGGCTCCCAGTGCAAATGTTGTTTGGCAAGGTTGATTAGCGGTTGGCGTTGAAGAGGATCGTCCTTCGGTAAGGATTTCGTGATGATTTTCAAGTCCGGGTTGATCCGATCACGAACTAATTCAGCCAGTTGACGGATGGTGAATTCCCCAGGATTGCCAATGTTGATCGGGCCTGTCTCATTGCTGTTCATCAATCTGATCATGCCTTCAATCAGATCATCGACATAGCAAAATGAACGGGTTTGTGATCCGTCTCCATACACTGTGATGGATTCTCCTCTTAAGGCTTGAACAATGAAATTGCTAACGACCCTGCCATCGTCGGGCAGCATGCGCGGTCCATAGGTATTGAAGATGCGCATGACCCGGATTTCCGTGTCATGCATGCGCTGGTAGTCGAAACAGAGGGTTTCGGCAATGCGTTTGCCCTCGTCGTAACAGCTGCGAATCCCGATGGTATTCACGCAGCCTCGATAACTTTCCGGTTGGGGATGAATCTCTGGATCTCCGTAAATTTCGCTTGTGCTGGCCAACAGGAAGCGCGCTCCAACGCGTCTTGCCAGGCCCAACATGTTGTAGGTGCCAAGGAAACTTGTTTTAGCTGTTTTGATCGGGTTGAATTGATAGTGAATTGGAGAGGCAGGGCAGGCCAGATGCCAGATTCGATCAACTTCTAATTTGATCGGTTCTGTGACGTCGTGGCGAATCAATTCAAAGTTTGAATGGCCAATCCAATTGCTGACATTTGCTTTTCTACCTGTGAAGTAATTGTCCAAGCAGATCACTTCTTCACCAGCTTGCATTAAGCGATCAACTAAGTGAGAACCTAGGAATCCGGCGCCGCCTGTGATGAGATTTCGCATTGGATCAAAACTTCAATGGTTCTGAGCACAAAAAAGCGGAGGCATTACTCCTCCGCTTTTTAAATTCAATGTGAGCGTGTTTAGCTGAGTAGCGCTCTGGATTTGGCGACAACATTGTCGACCGTGAAGCCGAACTTCTCCATGCAGGTGCCGCCTGGAGCGGATGCACCGAAACGGTTCATCGTGACGCTGTCACCGTCAAGACCGATGAATCTGTGCCAGCCAAAGGATTCGGCGGCTTCCACAACGATGCGCTTGCGAACAGCACTTGGAAGCACCTCTTGCTTGTAAGCGTCACTTTGCTCGTCAAACAGTTCGACGCAAGGCATGGAGACGACGCGTACTTTCTTGCCATCAGAGCTGAGCTGTTTGGCGGCTTGCACGCAGAGGTCAAGTTCGGTGCCGGTACCGATCAGGATTAGATCAGGAGTTCCGTCACAGTCTTCGAGGATGTAGCCGCCCAATGCGACTTTATCTATTGAGGAATTGGCTTGGTTGGCCATGGCTTGCCGGCTGAGGCACAGTGCGCTGGGACGGTGACGATTGCTGATTGCCAGTTTGTAGGCTCCACTTGTTTCGTTGCCGTCGCCTGGTCGGAACACCAGCAGTCCAGGCATGGCTCGTAGAGAAGGGATGGTCTCGACCGGTTGGTGTGTGGGTCCGTCTTCGCCAACACCGATCGAGTCGTGGGTGAGAACGTAGATCACTCCCAGCTCACTTAGTGCCGATAGGCGCATGGAGCCGCGCATGTAGTCGGCGAAGACGAGGAAGGTACCGCCGTAGGGGATCAACCCGCTGTTGTGGTAAGCGATGCCGTTTAGCACGGCTGCCATGGCATGCTCTCGCACTCCAAAGTGCAGATAGCGCTTCTCTGGTGTTTCCGGTTGGTAGGAACCTGTTTCGCCTTTGATGTCGGTGTAATTGGAGTGAGTGAGGTCAGCAGAACCACCAATCAGCTCAGGCAAATTGGGACCAAGAGCACCCAAACAGATCTGGGAATGCTTGCGGGTGGCGAGCCCTTTGTCTTCTGGTGTGTAGGTGGGCAGATCCTTGTCCCAGCCTTGGGGGAGTTCGCCGCGCAGCATGCGCTCAAACTCTGCTGCTTCTGTGGGGTACTTCGAGCGATAAGTCGCGAGAGTTTGGTTCCATTCGGCCTCAAGGCTTGCACCGCGATCGATGGCTTGACGGAATTGGTCGTAAGCGTCCTGGGGAACTTCAAAGGGACCGTAGTTCCAGCCCAGTTGCTTACGGGTCAGTTCAGTTTCTTCATCGCCAAGGGGGGCGCCGTGCACACCGGCGGTGTCGCTCTTGTTCGGTGAGCCGAAACCGATCGTGGTTGTGATCTTGATGATCGATGGCTTGTCGGTGACAGCTTTGGCAGCTTCGATAGCCTTGGCGATGGCATCAACATCGGTGTTGCCGTCGGGCACATGCTGCACGTGCCAGCCGTAGGCCTCGTAACGCTTGAGCACGTCCTCGGTGAAGGACACATTGGTGCGTCCGTCAATCGTGATGTGGTTGTCGTCGTAGAGGGCGATCAGCTTGCCCAGTTTCAGGTGTCCGGCCAGCGAACAGGCCTCAGAGGACACACCTTCCTGATTGCAGCCGTCACCCATGATCACGTAGGTGTAGTGATCAACAACAGCAGCATCGGGCTTATTGAACTTCGCTGCCAGGTGAGACTCGGCTATGGCCAGACCCACAGCATTAGAAATGCCGGCACCCAGGGGGCCTGTGGTCACTTCAATGCCAGGTGTTTCGAAGGTTTCGGGGTGGCCAGGCGTCCTGGATCCCCATTGCCGGAATTGTTTGATGTCATCGATTGATACTGAGTCGTAGCCGGTGAGATGCAGCAGTGCGTACAGCAGCATGCAGCCGTGTCCGGCGGACAACACGAATCGGTCCCGGTTGAACCACTTGGGGTTCTTGGGATTGTGGTGCAGGAACTTGTCCCACAGCGTGTAGCCCATCGGAGCGGCCCCCATGGGCAGCCCTGGGTGGCCGCTTTTGGACTTGTTGACCGCATCAACGGCCAACATGCGAATGCTGTTGATGCAGAGGGTGTCGAGAGAAGCGGGCGCGGCAACCATGGCGTGAGATTGGAGAAGCAGTTAGGAGTTGAGTCAGTCTGAAACAGCGTGGTCAGCCTCACCGAGGTGAACCGGACCTCAGGATTCAATTCATGCGCTGGAAGGCAAGGCAGACGTTGTGGCCGCCAAAACCGAACGAGTTGGATAACACTGTTCCCAGTGTGTGCTCGCGAGCGGAGTTAGGCACCACATCCAGATCACAGTCGGGATCGGGATTGGAGTAGTTGATGGTGGGAGGAACAATATTGTGCTGCAACGCAAGCACACAGGCCACGGCTTCGATGCCGCCGGAGCCACCCAGCAGATGTCCTGTCATCGACTTGGTTGAACTCACAGGAATCTTGAAGGCGTGCTGGCCGAGAGCACTCTTGATCGCTGCGGTTTCATTGCTGTCGTTCGCCGGTGTGCTGGTGCCATGGGCATTCACGTAATCGATGCTGTCAGCACTGAGCCCACCGTCTTCCAGGGCCAGGCGCATCGCGGCCGCTCCGCCGACACCTCCGGGTGTTGGCGAGGTGATGTGGTGTGCATCACAGGTGGTTCCATAACCAACGATTTCGGCCAGGATCGTCGCGCCGCGGGCCTCGGCATGGTTGAGGGTTTCAAGCACTAAAACGCCTGATCCCTCGCCGATCACAAAGCCGTCGCGTTCCCTGTCGAACGGTCGGCTGGCGCTGCCTGGATCGTCGTTTCGGAACGACAGAGCCTTGGCACTAGCGAAGCCGGCTACTCCCAGCGGGGTGATGGCCGACTCTGCTCCGCCGCAGATCATGGCGTCAGCCTTGCCCAGCTGCAGCAGACGAAAGGCATCGCCGATGGCATTCGACCCTGCTGCACAGGCTGTGGCGACAGCAGAGCTTGGCCCTTTGGCGCCGAGGGCGATTGCCGCCAGGCCTGTGGCCATGTTGGGAATCATCATCGGCACAGTGAAAGGGCTCACTCGACCCGGTCCCTTGCCCTCAAGCACGTGGGCTTGGGTCTCCATCGTGAGCAGCCCACCAACGCCGGAGCCGATGCTGACGCCGATCCGATCGGCGTTGGCTTCGGTGATCTCCAGCCCTGCATCAGCGAGAGCCTGTTTGGCGGCGACAACACCGAATTTGCAGTACCGATCCCAGCGCTTCGCTTCTTTTGGCTCCAAGAATCCAGTCGGATCGAAGTCCTTCACTTCCGCTGCAAATCGACAGGCATGCCTGGATGCATCAAATAGCGAGATCAATGCCACCCCGTTCCTGCCGGAGGTGAGACCGGACCAATAGTCGGAAACGCTGTTGCCGATCGGCGTCACCGCGCCGAGGCCCGTAACCACGACGCGTTGGAGACCCTCCACCATGCTGCCGATCCTCAGGCCTGCTTGTCTTCGATGTACTTGACGGCGTCGCCGACGGTGGCGATGCCTTCAGCGGCTTCGTCTGGAATTTCGATGTCAAAGGCTTCTTCCAATGCCATCACCAGCTCGACGGTGTCGAGGGAGTCAGCACCGAGATCATTCTGGAAATTCGATTCGGGCTTGACTTCGCCGGCGTCGACGCTGAGCTGCTCCGCCACGATCGAACGGACTTTTTCGAGGATCGCTTCCTGGGACATGGCCGTGAAGACGGGACGCCGCATCTTACGGGCTGGCCTCGGTCTTTCCAATCTCTGCTCCTTTACATCCGCCTGGAGTTAACAACGGTGACGGCGTGGCGCCTGCTTGGCCTCAGTGTCGCCTAGCCCCGGTAGGTTGTTTCGAAGTCACCTGTTCCCAGAGGGATTCATGTCCCACGCCGTCAAGATCTACGACACCTGCATCGGCTGCACTCAGTGCGTGCGTGCCTGCCCTCTGGATGTGCTCGAAATGGTGCCCTGGGATGGCTGTAAGGCCGGCCAGATCGCGTCCTCGCCACGCACGGAAGATTGCGTTGGTTGCAAGCGCTGTGAAACCGCTTGCCCAACAGATTTCCTCAGCATCCGTGTTTATCTCGGTGATGAGACCACTCGAAGCATGGGCCTGGCGTATTGATCGACAACGTTTGTTTTTCATTCAATAACCCATAAGCTCAGCCCGGCAGCGCCGGGCTTTTTTGTATGTGCGGAATCGTTGCGGTGATCGGCTCCAGAGAGGCAGCACCGCTCCTGTTGGAAGGGCTGCGGCAACTGGAATATCGCGGTTACGACTCCGCCGGCATCGCCACTATCGAAGAATCGGTGAACGATGCGACGGCCAAGCTGCATTGCCTTCGAGCCAAGGGCAAGCTTGTCAATCTCAGCGCAAGGGTCGAGCAGGAGGGCGCACCCGGTTTTTGTGGCATCGGCCATACCCGCTGGGCCACGCACGGCAAGCCGGAGGTGCATAACGCCCATCCCCATTGCGATGGTGCTGGCCAAGTGGCCGTGGTGCAGAACGGCATCATCGAAAACCATCGGGCCCTGCGGGAAGAGCTCAGCGCCGCAGGGGTCAGCTTCCGCTCAGACACCGACACCGAGGTGATTCCCCATTTGGTTTCTGCGGAGTTGCGCCAACAGTGTGCGGCTGGCAATCCTGCGGATGGCAATACGCTGTTGCGGGCTGTGCAGGCTGTTTTGCCAAAGCTTCAAGGCGCCTATGCCTTGGCGGTGTTGTGGGCAAAGGCACCTGGTGCTCTTGTGGTGGCTCGCAAGGCAGCACCATTGCTGATCGGTTTGGGCGAAGGCGAATTCATTTGTGCCAGCGATACGCCTGCACTGGCTGGCTTCACTCGCACCGTCCTGCCCATGGAGGACGGAGAGGTGGCGTTGCTCAGTCCGCTTGGCATTGAGCTCTACAACGATGTTGGTGAGCGTCAGCAACGCAGCCCGTCGCTGCTCAGCGGCCATGAACATGTGGCCGACAAGCGCCAGTTCCGCCACTTCATGCTCAAGGAGATCCATGAGCAGCCGGAGACAGCACGCCTTTGGATGGAGAGGCACCTGCCGTTGAATTTGCAGGCTGCCAATCCGGTGGCATTGCCCTTCGACGATGCGTTCTATGCCGATATCGAGCGCATCCAGATCCTGGCTTGTGGGACGAGCCGACATGCGGCGCTTGTGGGAGCCCATCTGCTGGAACAGTTTGCCGGGGTGCCAGCCAGTGTTCATTACGCCAGTGAGTTCCGCTACGCGCCCCCGCCGCTGGCCGCTAACACGCTCACGATTGGTGTCACCCAATCCGGCGAAACGGCCGACACGCTGGCTGCCCTGGCTATGGATGCTGAGAGGCGGCGGATCCAGGACAATCCTGCCTACGCCCCGCGTCAGTTGGGGGTGACCAATCGGGTGGAAAGTTCTCTGGCTCGTCAGGTGCCCTACATCCTCGACATCGGTGCCGGCATCGAAGTGGGGGTTGCAGCCACCAAGACGTTTCTGGGCCAGCTTTTAGCGTTCTATGCCCTGGCTTTGGCTTTTGCAGCACGGCGCGGTAGCCGCAACGAAGTCGAGATTGCTGCATTGGTGAACGAGCTGCGCGGTCTTCCCCAGCAGCTCGATGACTTGATCCAGCAACACGACCAGCGTTCGGAAGCGATGGCCCATCGTTTTGCTGAAACCCAGGATGTGATCTTCCTCGGGCGGGGTATCAACTATCCGATCGCATTGGAAGGGGCTCTGAAGCTCAAAGAAATCAGCTACATCCATGCGGAGGGTTATCCCGCAGGGGAGATGAAACACGGCCCGATCGCCCTGCTCGACACGCATGTGCCGGTGATCTCCATTGCCGTGCCGGGCGTGGTGTTCGAAAAAGTGCTCAGTAATGCCCAGGAGGCCAAGGCCCGCGATGCCCATTTGATCGGTGTTGCCCCCGTCTGCGCAGACACGGAATTGTTCGATGAACTGCTGCCAGTGCCTGAGGTGAGCGAATGGATTAGCCCTTTGCTCTCGGTGGTGCCAATGCAATTGATCAGTTATCACATTGCGGCCCATCGAGGCCTGGATGTCGATCAGCCACGCAACCTGGCCAAGAGCGTCACTGTGGAGTGAGTGCGGCCCGAGCCGCTGCTTCCACATCACTGCGACCGTAGACATCGTCGAAGCGCACGATGTCGTCTTCACCCAGATAAGCCCCGCTTTGGACCTCGATCAGCTCCACCGGAATCCGGCCAGGGTTGCTGAGTCGGTGTTTGCAGCCCATGGGGATGTAAGTGCTCTGGTTTTCGCCGATCAGCTGAGAATCACCGTCGCGCTCCACGACTGCAGTGCCTTTCACCACGATCCAGTGTTCGGCTCGGTGATGGTGCATCTGCAGGGAAAGGCTGGCGCCTGGCTTTACTGAAATTCGCTTCACCTGCCAGCGGCTGTCTTCCACCACGCCTGTGTAGTGGCCCCAGGGGCGATAAATCTTGCGATGGGCCTTGCCTTCCCGGCTGCCAGCAGCCTCCAGTTGCTTCACGATCGTCTTCACATTCTGTGCCTGGTCGCGTTCGGCGATCAACACGGCGTCGTCGGTTTCGACCACTACAAGATTCTCAACACCGAGGCCCACCACCAGACGGTGTTCGCTGCGCAGGTAGCAGTTGCGGCTGCCCTCGCTGATCACCCTGCCGCGCAGCACGTTGCCGTCGTCATCGCGGTCTGCAGTTTCCCAGAGGGCGCTCCAGCTGCCGACATCACTCCAGCCTGCAGCCAAGGGAATCACTGATCCGAGCTGGGTCTGCTCCATCACAGCTACATCAATGGCCACGTTTGGACATTTGGCGAAGGCTTCACGCTCCAGTCGCAAGAAGTCGAGGTCTGCCACGTCCTGCTCGAGTGCGGCCCTGCAACAGCTCACCACCTCCGGTGCCAGGCGTTCAAGCTCCGAGAGCATGGCGCTCGCCCTAAATAGAAACATGCCACTGTTCCAGGTGAAGCGTCCGCTGGCTAGGAACTGTTCGGCGGTGGCCTGGTCTGGCTTTTCGACAAAGCGGGCGATTGGCACCGGTGTGAGGGTGTCTGTCTGCAGGGATTCGGCGGCCTCGATGTAGCCGTAGCCGGTTTCAGGAGCCGTTGGCACGATGCCGAAGGTCACCAGACGGCCTGCCTCTGCTGTATTGCGACCGGCCTCGATGGCGCTGCGGAAGTGAGCGGCGTCGCGAATCACATGGTCAGCCGATAGCACCAGCAGCAGAGGATCCTCGCCGTCGGCTGTGGCTTGTAGTGCGGCAACCGCCACCGCTGGAGCCGTGTTGCGCCCCATCGGTTCCAGGAGAATGGCACCCGGTTGGATGCCGATTTGGCGCATTTGTTCGGCCACGATGAATCGGTGGTCGTCGTTGCAGATCAGCAGAGGATCACCCAGCGCATCGATGCCTTCCAGGCGTTGCTGGGTCTGCTGCAGCAGGGTTTCATCGCCGTTGCCGCCGAGTGCCCAGTACTGCTTCGGGTAACTGGCTCGGGAGAGGGGCCAGAGGCGCGTTCCTGTGCCGCCACAGAGGATCACCGGAATCAGAGGGGTGTTCACGGCACACACGCGGTGTTCGGAGTCATTGTTGCGCAGCTTTTTCGTTGCTGTAACCCGGCGGGTATCACAGGTCCAGCAGTCCCGGCGGAGGAGTGATCAGCAACCACCCTTCTTGTTGATGCACTTCAGGAACGATCTGCTCCACAAAAGGAATCAATAACTTGCGCCCATCTGGCCGCGTGATTTCCAGCAGGTCGTTGCCTCCGCTGATCAGATCGCTCACATTGCCGACCACAGCGTTGTCGTTCGCATCCAGACGGGCTTCCAGGCCCACCAGGTCGAGTAGGTGGAATTCTCCTTCCTCAAGCTCGGGTCTGTCGTTGGAGCTCACCAGAAGCGTCTGACCCACCAGAGCTTCTGCTGCGCTGCGGTTGTCGATTCCCTTGAAACGCATGATGAACAGACTGCGGCCGGGCAGTTGCCGCCCACTGGTCAGCATCATTTCCTGTGGTGCTGCGCCTTTGCGCTGAAGCCAACGAGACCCTGGCTTGGTGAAACGTTCGGGGAAATCACTGGCTGGGTTCACGCGCAGCTCACCGCGCAGACCTTGTGCTCCCACAACCTTGCCCACGGCCAGCCACTCTTCGTCAGCTGATGCTGTCTTGAAATCGGAGTCTGGGTCCACGGATGACAGCTGTTGAGGCATTTGTCGATAATGACCCCACGACTGCCCTGCGATTTCATGGCTTCCGCCGCTCCGATCCTGCCCGGTGCCACGGTGACGGTGGTGGATCGGCGCTCCATCTACAACGGCTACACCGGTTTCGTGCAGCGCATCAGTGGCGATCGGGCCGCTGTGTTGTTTGAAGGTGGCAACTGGGACAAGCTTGTCACCCTGCGGCTTAAAGATCTCAGCGCAGACTGACGCCCATGGAGGTCGCTCTACGCCAGCGGCTCCGGCGAGTCGTTCTCGATTCCGATACCCGTCCAGGCAGGCTCTACAACCTGGTGATTTTCGGGACGATCCTGCTCAGCGTGGCAGGACTGCTGGTTGAACCGCACCCGATGCGCGTGGCAACACCCGGGGAAATTCCTGCCTGGGTGGACACGCTTGAAAACTTCTGCCTGCTGGTGTTCATGGCGGATTACCTGCTGCATCTGTGGGTGTCGCCGAAGCCATTGGCCTATGCGCGCAGCTTTTACGGGCTGATTGATCTTTCAGCCGTCCTGTTTTTTTTCGTGCCCCAGATCCGCAGTGGCCTGGTTTTGTGGGTCTTCAAGTTCGCCCGCGTGTTGCGTGTGTTCAAGCTGCTGCGCTTTATGGATGAGGCGCAGATGCTGGGCCGTGCCCTGCGCGCCAGTGCACGCCGCATCGGCGTATTCCTGTTTTTTGTCGTGATGGCCCAGGTGGTGTTGGGTTATCTGATGGTGGTGATTGAGAGCCGTCATCCCAACACCCAGTTCCAGACTGTTGGGCAGGGTGTGTACTGGGCCATCGTGACCATGACCACGGTGGGTTATGGCGATTTTGTGCCGCAGACCGTGCTCGGTCGTCTGCTGGCGGCGGTGGTGATGCTGCTCGGTTTCGGCATCATTGCCATCCCCACAGGCATCGTCACGGTGGAATCGATTCAGCAGGCCCGGCAAGACAGGCGCCCCTGCAGCAGCTGTGGTCATCGCGACCATCGCCGCGAGGCCAGCCACTGCGATCAATGCGGGGCTGAACTGCAGGGCTCCGCTCAGCTGCCAGTGAGCTGATCTAGGGCGGCGCGCGCGGCTTGTTGTTCGGCGTCACGCCGTGAGCGGCCCCATCCTTCCGCTTTCAGCTGCGGCGGCAGGGTCACGCTGCAGCGAAAGCGGCGCGGGTCACCATGGCGTTGGCTCATCTCTTCGCTGCTGTAGGTGGGCAGGCCCAGGCCTTCACCCTGACTCCACTCCTGCAGGGAGGATTTGTAGTTGCCGCGGTGCGGGTCGGAGAGAACCGCCTCAGCGCTGCGCTGCCAGTGGGGTGTCAGCCATTGCTGCACTCCTACCAGACCGTTGATCCTGTACAGCGCGCCGATCAACGCTTCGCTGAGTTCTGCGCGGATGGTGGCTGCCGCAGTGGCGTCGCCACTGGCTTTGGGGCCGATCTGCCACCAGCGCTCGATCTCGATGTTGGCGCCCAGCTCTGCCAGCCAGCGATCGCTCACCAGCTGGGCCCTCAGGCTGGAGCGTTCGCCCACTTGCATCTGTGGATAGGCGGAGGCGATGAATTCACTGGCGCTGAGACGCAGCACCGCATCGCCGAGAAATTCCAGCTGCTCGTGATGAGGGTTCAGGCCACTGGAGGTGTGGGTGAGCGCTTCCTGCAACAAGGCAAGGTCGGCCTGCCCAAGGGTCTTGGCGGACTGATTGAACACGTCCCAGAGCTGCTGCAGTGGCCGTGGTTCTTGGCTCATGTGCCCTGAGCAGTTTCTTCGAAAATACTTTTCCTAAATCTAGGCTGATGGCTCGAATTGTGGTTCTTAAGTGTATGAACGTTAGCTGTAAGCCCGGTTCTGTCTATATAAAAAACTTAAGTAAGAAGATTGTTTCTTAGTTGGCAAATAGTTTATAGCGTTTGAAAAGTGATTGCTGATCAGCCCAAGCCAGTTGTTGCGTTGCTTTCAGCTATATTCAAGCCGTTGTTGCGCGAAATTTAGAGAGTTTCTGTCAGGAAATTGGCGATTTTCTATTCTGAGTCATTGGAGTCGTCAATGAGAAGAGGAACTGGGAAATCTTCTTCAAATTTTTTGCGCACATGTGAAACGCGGGCAACCCAATCATTAGCAGGACTGTTTTTCTCATATCAATAGTGCAAGCTGAAGCGTTGACAAAAGTCTTCCAAGTAAAAGAAAAGATTGATTGCTAACCAAGGCTAGGTCGGATTGGTGAATCACGCTAATTCGAATATTTGCGTTAAAGATGGGTTGAATCTTAATATATTTTCATAATTAATCAAAGCTGATTTATCCATGGGAACCCAGCATCAGGAATATTTCTGCCAGTAAATTCGCATAGCGGTCCCCATCCGAATGAATTGTCAAGGTCGATCTCTATAAAATTTTTTTTATCTCTAAAATATTCTCTGACGTCAGATTGATGCTTTAGGAAAACTGACTTAGCTATCTCAGCATTGAATACTGGCTGACCATAGATCAGCACGTGGTGCATTGCTATATTCGGCATCGATAAAAATTGGTTGTTGATTGCAAACAGCTTTTCGACGCTTCTGGTCCACTGATCGACATTACGGGAAGTGTAAATAAATTTAGAATTTGGGAAATATAGATCTAGCTTGTCGTAGAGTATAGAATAAGGAGTGTCGGCAAACATATCATATTGATTATAAATAGCATCCTTCATGGATAGGGAGCCAGGAAATCGGCCGTAGTCGCCGTGGCAAGACTTAAAGCCCAATAGTTCAAACGCCTTGCATAGGCTTGCCGTGCCTGTTCTCTGAAGCCCAATTCCAAAATATTTCATATCTTCAGCGCTAAAGAACTGCAGGTAGGTCTTTTGTATTTTATCAGAGCTTTAGCCTTTAATGTTGGACTAAAAGACTCAAGCGAATTGTATCCAGCTGTTTGTCGTAGATAGATTAGCGTCCTGGCCGAGTGTGTTGGATCAAGTTCAAATCCAAGATTTGGAGCAGTGTGGATAGAATGTGGATAGGCGGTAGCACTGAATTTTCGAAGGTCAGTCAGTGGAAATTCAGATTTTGGTCAAGTGATTGAATAATAAATAATTACAAGAATAGATGCGTGCAACACTTTCGATAATGAGCAAAGTGCCCTTCATGGGTTGATCATCCAGCCTTAGATTGCAAGATAAAAAAATCATCAAAAATATAATAACTCTTTTGTTTAGATGGTTTTTGAGGGGAGTGCCGCGGGGCAGGTATGAGCTTCAGCCAGCGATACGTCTTGTCTCATGGACGTAGTAGCTGCACAGCAGTGATGCGTCTTTCTTAGTCGCGAGTGATAACCAGATAGCCAGTCGTGTTGGCGAACCTTCCCGACCAGAGCTCCTGTAGAACGCGGGGGCTCGGGCAACTTCAGCCCCTTGGTCACGATCTTCGCACCCATCTGATGGATCTGCTTGTGTGTGAACCCTGTGCGGGTCAGATCAGCAGCGTCATCGGTGTGGAAGGACTGGCGCGCCAGCAGGGCAGAATGCCTGATGCCGGGCTTCGATGCTGGCTCTAGAGGGAGCTGGCGCTGTTACGACAGGTTTCGATGCTGGCGCTCGACATCGGGTGGTTTTCGCCCGCTCTGGCGCGAATGTATTCCAGAGGTCTCCACGCTTGTAGAGGGTCCAACCGCCGCCATCGGCTACGGAGATCGAATCAATTGTCCGGACTGAATCGCCCTAATTAAGCGCAGAGCAAAACCGCGTCGTCGCGTTTCGTCCGGCATCGACCTGATCTATCTATCTCCGCAGATCGGGCAGGGATTCCGCTTTTTTGTGGGAATCAGCTTGCCTGCGTTTTGCTTAGGCGGTTGACAGTTTGAATCTTTTTGAGCCCAGTCAGAGCCCTGGGACGTCACCACTGGCGTGGGTCTGAAAGACCCGACTCTTTGCGTGGTGGTTTGGTGAAAGCAGGTCGTAAGCCGGGTTCTGTTCTCCTTCCCGAGGGAAGGGGGCAATCATCTATCTGGGACCGTCGTCTCCGGCGGCCTCTAGCGGCTCACACATCGGAACGGGACAGATGGCCAGTCGTCGTTCCTTGGCCTTGCTCCCGGCCGGGGTTTACCTAGCCAGCACCTCTCGATGCTGCTGGTGCGCTCTTACCGCACCCTTGCACCCTTGCCTGTGCCGGCGAACCGGCCATCGGCGGTGTATTTCTGTGGCACTCTCCTCACGGTCACCCGCACTGGGCGTTACCCAGCAAGCCTGGCCATCGGGGAGCCCGGACTTTCCTCAACCGCAGCTCAGCACGAGGCTGGTCTTCGGTTGCGATCACCTCTCCTGCTTTCAAACCCCATAATGACTTTTGATGGGGCTGTAGCTCAGCTGGATAGAGCGACGGTTTCCTAAACCGTAGGTCGTGGGTTCGAGTCCCGCCAGCCCCGTGATTCAGCCATGCCTTGCTTGGTTTACGGATGCTCTCAGGCTTGTTGACGAGATCTTTGAGCGTTTTTAGTGCGTAAGTAGATTTTTGATGGCGGCTAAGGCGCTATCCCTGGGCTGGTGCAAACCCTTGAGGGTAGTTAACACTACATTTAGTGGGGTAGCCAGGCTCGACGCCCTCGCTAGCGTAGGAGTAGTGAAACCGGCTCCATGACCCAGCTTCACGATCTACGGCTTCAGCTTCTGGTTCAACAGGAAAGCGAGCGCATCGCTGACTCGCAGCCCACTGAGCTCGATCTGTCGGTGGTTCAGGCGCGCTGTCTTTGTTGGCTGGCTCTTCTTGCAGAAGCCCATGATGACCAGGCCAGTGACGCCGAACGTCGTGGTGATACGGAGCAGGCCATGGGCTGGTTTGCAGATTCCATGCGATTGAGAGATGTGATCCAGGTGGTGACCTCGATCGAAATCCCTTTGCCAGGTCTCACCGAGGGAGATGGAGACAACCGTTTTGATGGCGGTGGAGACAGTGACGGCGGATTTTCTTCCGAACCACCGCTTGCTGCCTGATTGGATGTCATGATGGTTCTCGAGCTTCGGGTTCCACGTGCCAGAAGAGCCCTGCCAATGTCCTGACTGTCAACGCTTTTACCGAGAGCACGACAGGCTGATTCGAGAGAATCCCACGCTTCGTCAGCAGCAGGAACTGAGTTGGGCAGCCCTTCAGGCATTTCGAACACTCTCTGGTCGCGTGCTTGAGGATCTGCAGAAGCAGCATGGTCCTCGTACGGGCGATGCACAGGTGCATGCCACACCAGTTGGCAGTGCTGACGAACCCGCCGATGCGCTCCAGCAGGCCATGGCTGACATGGAAAACATCAATGCGCACCTTTTCTCAATTGAGGCGTTGATGGAACGCATTTTCGACGTGCGTGTGCCTGAAGAGATCGAGCAGAAATTTCGTGAACTTGCCGGTGAGCTTGCGCCCGATCCCCTCAACGCCGATCGTTTGCGTCTGAACCGTCTGTTGCATCAAACCCCTGATCTTCCCGATCGAGGTTGATTCTTCAACCCAATTTCACTCTCAAGCTGATTTGAGGTTTCCGATTTTGATGGGCACCGGTGATGGCATCGGGGGCTTTTCGTTGGCCAGGTCTCAGCGAATGTCGCAGGTGATCTCCACAGGCATCGCCTCCACGTTCCAGATTTCGCGGCAGTAGTCGCGAATGGACCGGTCGGAGGAGAAGAAGCCAGTGCGGGCCACGTTCAGCACACTCATCCGGTTCCAGTGCATGCGATCCGTCCAGGCGCGGCTGACTGCATCCTGGGCCCGCAGATAGGCCGCGAAGTCGGCCATCACGAAGAAAGGATCGTTTCCGGTGAGATTGTCGAGCAGCGGTCTGAACAGTTCGCCGTCGCCATTGCTGAAGTGACCCATCTCGATCAGCCGGATCGCTTCTGCCAGCTCCGGAATCGCTCCGATCACTTCCCTGGGGCGATAGCCACTCTTTTTGAGTGCAGCGATCTCTTCCACCGTCTTGCCGAACAGGAAGAAGTTTTCCGAACCCACACGGTCGCGGATCTCCACATTGGCCCCATCGAGCGTGCCGATGGTGAGCGCCCCGTTCATGGCGAATTTCATGTTGCCGGTGCCGGAGGCTTCCTTGCCGGCCGTGGAGATCTGCTCGGAGAGATCAGAGGCTGGATACACCTGCTCGCCGAGCTTCACGTTGTAATCCGGCAGGAAGACCACCCGCAGGCGACCGTCCATATCGGGATCGGCGTTGATCGTTTCGGCGATGCCGTTGATGAAGCGGATGATCAGCTTGGCCATGTAGTAGCCGGGAGCTGCTTTGCCCCCGAAGATCACCGTGCGTGGAGCCAATCCGTCGGCCTGACCGTTTTTGATGCGCAGGTATTGGGTGATGATCTGAAGCGCATTCAGGTGCTGACGCTTGTATTCGTGGATGCGCTTCACCTGCACGTCAAACAGGCTGGAGGGATCCACCAGAACGCCGGTATTGCGGTGGATGTATCCAGAGAGCTTCCGCTTCACCGAAAGCTTGGTGTCACCCCATTGTTCGAGGAAACCGTGGTCATGCTGACGTTCCTCAAGGCAGCGCAGCCGATCCATGTCGGTGATCCAGTCGGGCCCAACGTGCTCATCGAGCAAGGCTGAGAGCTCGGGGTTGGAAAGGGCCACCCAGCGACGGGGCGTGACGCCATTGGTCACGTTCGTGAACTTCTCAGGCCAGAGCGCTGCGAATTCCGGCATCAGCTGGTTTTTGACCAGGTCGGAATGAAGAGCAGCCACGCCATTCACATGGTGCGCGCCGATGGTGGCCAGGTGGGCCATGCGCACAGCCTTGCCACCGTCTTCATCAATGATCGACAGTTTGCGCTGGATCGCGTCGTTGCCGGGGTAGCGCAGGCGCACCTGCTGCAGGAAGCGGCGGTTGATCTCATAAATCAGCTCGAGGTGGCGGGGCAGCAGGCTGCTGAACAGGTTCAGGTCCCACTTCTCCAGGGCCTCCGGCAGCAGGGTGTGGTTGGTGTAAGCCACAGACCGGCTGGTGATGTCCCAGGCTCTGTCCCACTCCAGGTGGCGATCGTCGATCAACAGACGCATCAGCTCGGCCACGGCGATGGCAGGGTGCGTGTCGTTCAGCTGAACGGTCCAGTGCAGGGGGAAGTCCTCCACGGGAAGGCCCCGGCTGTCGAGGCTGCGCAGCATGTCTTGCAGGGAGCAGGACACGAAGAAGTGCTGCTGCTTTAAGCGCAGGCGACGTCCTTCATCGGTGCCGTCGTTGGGGTAAAGCACCTTGGAGAGGGTTTCGCTGCCCACCTTCTCTTCCACGGCGCCGTAGTAGTCGCCAATGTTGAAGGCATAGAAGTCGAAGCTTTCGGTGGCATCCGCGCGCCACAGACGCAGACGATCGCAGGTATTCACGCGGTAGCCCAGCACCGGCACATCGTGAGGGACACCGATCGCATGTTCCGAGGGGATCCAGCGTGAGCGGTAGCTGCCCTTGTCGTCGATATAGCTCTCTGTGCGGCCGCCGAAGCCCACGAAGCAGGCTTCATCGGGTTGGGGCAGTTCCCAGGGCCAGCCTCCCTTCAGCCATTTATCGGTGACCTCCACCTGCCAGCCGTCGCGGATCAGTTGGTCGAAGATGCCGAACTCATAACGAATGCCGTAGCCCGTGGCGGGAATTTCAAGGCTGGCCAGCGATTCCATGTAGCAGGCCGCCAGACGGCCGAGCCCGCCATTGCCTAGGCCAGGTTCTTCCTCTACCTCAAGAATCGGCTGCAGCGATTCGATCCCGAAGCGCTTCAGGGCTTCCTCAGCTTCCTTTTCAATCCCCAGGTTGAGCAGATTGTTGGCCAGCTGCGGGCCGATTAGAAACTCAGCCGAGAGATAGGCCACGGTTTTCTGGGGCCGGGCGCGAATCGCTTCCTTACTAGCCAGAAAGCGCGTCATCAGCCGGTCACGCACCGCATAGCTCAGCGCCATGTAGAGGTCATGGGGGCTGGCTGAGGGAGCGAGTTTGCCGAGCGTGAAGAACAGGTGCTCGGTCATGCCGTCAAACACGGAATCGGCATCGAGACCCGAGCGTTCAGGGTCGACGGAGCATCCCGGAGTCGGTAAACGCAGGTCGAGGGGCTCGGAGGTGCTCATCGCTTATCGGGAGGTGACTTGAGGTTGGCTCGGATCGCACCAGGAATGCAGGAAATTCAGGGTTTCCAGTCAGACCGTGTAGCCGTTGCGGCGGACGTTTGCAGGCCGTTGGCGCCTTGCAGCTGTACTCTCAGGACCAGTTCACGCCGTGATGCTTCCGCCGAAGCGTCAGCTTGAGCATTGCGGAAACCCGTTTAGGGATAAGGTCCCACCGAGAGGAATCGACATTTCTGATGCTCGCTGCTGCGATGCCGCCCTTACTCATGCCGCTGCTGGCTGAGATCTCGGCTCACGACCTGGAGATGGCGGAAACCCTGATCGGGGTGGCCCGATTTGTGCTGATCTTTGTGGCAGCCCGCATTCTCGCGGAAGTGCTTGTGCGTCTGCAGTTGCCAACGATTCTTGGAGAGCTGCTGGCCGGCGTGCTGATCGGTGCCTCGGGCCTGCATCTGCTGGTGCCTCCGGAAACCCAGGTGCAGCTCAGTCAGGGGTTGGTGGCTTTGGTGAGTGGTCTGGTCAATGTCCCCCCGGAATCGGTTCCTGAGATCTACAGCGAAAGTTTTCCTTCGCTCGAGTCGGTGGCTGAGCTTGGTCTTTATGCATTGTTGTTCCTTACCGGCCTGGAGAGTGAGCTGGAGGAACTGATTGCTGTTGGCGCTCAGGCCTTCACAGTGGCCGTCGTTGGGGTGGTGCTGCCCTTCGCTCTGGGCACCTGGGGCCTGATGGCGATCTTCCATGTGGATGCGATTCCTGCGATTTTTGCCGGGGCCTCGATGACCGCCACCAGCATCGGCATCACCGCCAGCGTCTTCGGTGAGCTGGGATTCCTCAAGACTCGTGAAGGTCAGATCGTGATCGGGGCTGCCATTCTCGATGACATCCTCGGGATCGTGATTCTCGCCGTTGTGGTGGCTCTGGCCTCCGGCGGCTCTCTCGAGATTGGTCCGATCGTGAAGCTGGTGGCTGCTGCGGTTGTGTTTGTGGTGGCGGCCATTGGCCTCAGCCGCAGCGCTGCGCCAGCCTTTGACTGGTTGATCGACAAGCTGAAGGCTCCTGGGGAAGTGCTGGTGGGTTCTTTTGTGATCCTGGCCATTAGTTGCTTCACGGCGACGGCGATCGGCCTGGAAGCTGCCCTGGGCGCATTTGCTGCTGGTTTGATCCTCAGCAGTTCAAAACACAACCGCGCCATTCAGGAGGCGGTCCTGCCGATCGTGACCCTGTTTGCCACGGTGTTTTTTGTGCTGGTAGGCGCCGGGATGGATCTTTCTGTGATCAATCCCTCCGATCCCTCCAGCAAAACGGCTCTGATCGTTGCCGGCTTTCTGCTGGTGGTGTCGATCATCGGCAAGATCGCCTCGGGCTGGGCCTTTGTCAGCAAGCAACCCACCCGTCGCCTTGTGGTGGGCCTGGGCATGATGCCCCGCGGTGAAGTCGGCCTGATCTTCCTTGGTCTTGGAACCAGCGCCAAGTTGCTGTCTCCCTCCCTGGAGGCGGCAATTCTGTTGATGGTGATCGGCACCACCTTCCTGGCTCCCATCCTTCTGCGTCTGGTGATCGGTGACGACAAGCCAGACGACGACGACAAGGTTGATGATGAGGTCGCGGCTGATCCGGTGGGTCTGCTCTGAGCTGATTGGTTGTTTCGGCGCGTAATTCAGTCCTTCCGCGCCAGCGATAGAAACAGGCTCCAGCCGATGGTGATCAGCGCCAGGCTTGAAGCCCAGCCAGGCCCGAGAGCCCATCCCAGCAGCAGCTGAATCAGCACACCAACAGCGAGTGCTAGCAGCAGACTGCTGATCACCAAAGCGGCCTGACGCCATGGTGCGCTTAGGGGCCCGCTTTCAAGGCTTGCTTCAAAACGGCTGAGTGGTGCGCTGAGCGGCAGATAGAGGGCGATAGCCCAGAACAGGCCACCACTGAGTGTGCTGCTCTGCAGAAGCAGGCCTGTGGTCTGATCGAGCATCGCGGCGAAGTCGGCCCGGCAGGGCGGTGGTGAAAAAGGATGCTTAGCATCGCCGCCACAAGCGGAAGGTGTGGTGAGCGACGCACAGCAACCCTGGTGGCAGTTTCAAGGTCATGCAGTGCATGGTCTCTGTGTCGGGCCTCAATCGGATTCGGATGCGGTTGATCTGCAGCGTCCCGCTGTGCTTCTGGTGCATGGTTTTGGTGCTTCCACCGATCACTGGCGCCACAACATTCCTGTGCTGGCTAGCACCCATGAGGTTCATGCCATCGATCTGCTCGGTTTCGGCCGCAGTGCCAAGCCAGCTGATTTGGCTTATGGCGGTGCTCTCTGGAGGGATCAGCTGGTGGCCTACGTGCGCGAGCGCATCGGCAGGCCTACGGTGATCGCGGGCAATTCTCTGGGTGGTTTCGCCGCTCTTGCCGCTGGTGCTGAATTAGGGGATGAGGCGGCCGGTGTTGTGCTGCTGAATGCGGCCGGCCCTTTCAGCGACGAACAGTCCGCGAAGCCCAAAGGCTGGTGGCCGAGTGCACGTCGCTCGATCAGTTCGGCACTGCTGAAAAATCCTGTGTTGCAGCGCTTGCTGTTTGAGAACCTCAGGCGCCCCGCCACGATTCGACGCACCCTCAATCAGGTGTACATCGATAAGACCAACGTCGATGACTGGTTGGTCGAGGCGATCCGGCGCCCCTCCCTCGATGCCGGAGCCTTCGGAGTGTTTCGCACGGTCTTTGATATCCCCCGCGGACAGCCGCTGGATGAATTGTTCGCATGTCTGAAATCACCCTTGCTATTGCTATGGGGGATCCGTGACCCCTGGATCAATGCCGCCGGTCGTCGCGCCAGTTTCCAGCGTCATGCGCCTGAGGCCACCACGGAGGTGGTGCTTGAAGCAGGTCACTGTCCACACGATGAGGTCCCCGATCAGGTCAACGCAGCATTGCTGGAGTGGTTGACCACTCTTGCTGGTGAAAACAAGCAGGATCTGCAGCCTTCTCGGTAGTTTCTGGCCAATCTTGGGTGTCCCGGTCCTGTGGCCATGACCTTTCGCCAACAGTCCGCTCCCTATCCCCACTGGGAGTTTGTGAATCCCAGCAGAGGTGATCGCCTGCGGGTTGTGCCCGAGCGAGGTGGCCTGGTCACCGAGTGGTCGTGTAACGGGCGCGAGATGCTCTATTTCGACCAGGAGCGCTTCGCCGACCCAGCCAAGAGCATCCGCGGAGGCATTCCAGTGTTGTTTCCGATCTGCGGCAATCTGCCCAATGATTGCTTGCCGCTCGCCAGTGGTGACTTCACCCTCAAGCAACATGGATTTGCCCGTGACCTTCCCTGGCAGATCGCCTTGCTCGGCGATCAGAGTGGCGTGATGCTCACGTTGAGCGATGGTGCCGAAACCCGGAAGGTCTACCCCTTCGGATTCAGGATCCAGATGGAGATCAGGCCGCTCAGTGACGCGCTCGACATCATCATCACCATCAGCAATACCTCTGAGTCTGAGAGTGAGCCGATGCCATTCAGCTTCGGCCTCCATCCCTACTTCAACGTGAGTGATCCCTCGCGCACGGCCGTGGAAGGTTTGCCTGGCCGTTGCTTCAATCATCTGGAGATGGCCGAAGCGCAGACGGCCAACCAGTTGAATCGCCTGGCTCAGGGGGTCGATTTCCTCACCCACGCTGCCGGACCGGTGACGCTGGTTGATGAGCAGGCAGGCACCAGGTTGCAGCTCCGGCATCAAGAGCCCATGGATCTCACGGTGGTTTGGACCGACCCCCCTCGAGCCATGGTTTGCCTTGAGCCCTGGACCGGCCCTCGGCAGGCCCTGATCAGCGGCGATCGAAGGCTGGAGCTGGGCGTAGGTGAGAGCACCACCCTGTCCTGTCGCTACAGCGTCAGCTAACCCATGTTCATGCACAGGAACAGGCTTTGGACCAGCCCGAGTCCAATGGCCACTGGCAGAACACTGTTGTGAGCGGGGATCAAGCTGCAGAGGCTGAGGCTGCACGCAAGATTGTGGTGATCGACGACGATCCCACCGGTTCTCAGACGGTGCATAGCTGTCCGTTGCTGTTGCGCTGGGATGTGCAAACCCTGCGTCAGGGACTTCGGCACCCTTCTCCGCTGCTGTTCGTGTTGGCGAATACAAGGGCTCTGTCGCCGGAGGCTGCGGCGGAGCGTAATCGTGAGATCGTTGCTTCGCTTGAGCAAGCTCTTGCCGCAGAGGGGATCAGCGATCAGCAGTTGCTGCTGGTCAGCAGGGGAGACTCCACCCTTCGTGGTCATGGGGTGCTTGAGCCGGCGGTTCTGGCTGAAGAGCTGGGTGATCGTTTCGGTGTGGTGCACGCCACCCTGCACGTGCCAGCGTTTCTTCCCGGTGGACGCACCACGGTGAACGGGGTGCACCTGCTCCATGGTCAACCGGTCCACACGACCGCCTTCGCACGCGACCGCAGCTTTGGTTTCAGCACCAGCAGCCTGGATTCCTGGCTGGAGGAAAAAAGTGACGGTGCCATTCCAGCTGCTTCGGTGCTGCGCTTGACGGGGCAGCAGCTCGACCGCGCTGCTGCTCACAGCAAAGGTGATCAGTGTGCTGATGGCTCGAACGGTTTCACAGCGCTGCTGAGCTGGCTTGAGGCGCTGGATGGCAATCGAGCAGTGATCGTCGATGCCCAGAGGCAGGAGCAACTGGATGTTCTTGGTGGGGCTGTGCAACAGCTGCAGGGACGGCGACGCTTCCTGTTTCGCTCTGCTGCGAGCTTGATCAACGGGCTGGTTGATGGGGGCAGACAGCCACTCGGTCCTCAGCCCATCAAGGCCGAGGAGTTGGTAAGGCTTCGGCGCCGTAATCCAAAGGGCGATTGGCTTCCCGGGCTTGTCGTGGTGGGCTCCCATGTGCCTCTGGCAGACCAGCAGCTGGAGACCTTGCTTTCCGAACCAGGTTGTTCCGGACTTGAACTGCCGGTGGCCCGGATCGCCAGGGTGCTTGAGGGGAGTACCACGGATTGGTTGTTGGCTGACCTGGAGCTCGAATGGCTGCAATGGATGCAGGCGGTTTTGGCTAAGCAACAAACACCCGTGCTTTACACCAGTCGTGGGGAACTGCAGTTCGGTGAGGGGCCGGCTGCCGATCGTCGTCGTTTGCGTTTTGGCATGGCTCTTGCTGAGCTCACAGCACGGCTGGTTGCAACGATCGCACCACAGCTTGGCTACTTGATCAGCAAGGGGGGGATCACCACGGGCAGCGTGCTTGCTGATGGGCTGGGCCTGGGAACAGTGCTGCTCGAGGGTCAGCTGATGCCAGGGCTTTCGATGGTGCGGCCGATGCCTGGCGAGGGCATCTCAGGTGTGATGGATCTTCCTGTGATCACTTTCCCCGGCAATCTTGGTGATGTCCACACACTTGCGCAGGCCTGGAGATTGATGGAACACGTTGAAACTGGCTGAAGATGTTTAACTTCAACGTCATGTTGACCATCCATATCGAGGAGAAATCTCGCCAACAAACCGTTTGTTTAAACTAGAGCGAATCGTGGTGCTAATGGTTTCAAAATTATTGCTAGATGCCAAGAGCTTTTGCTTGATGTTGCTTGTTCAGCACTCCCAGGATTGAGGGGTTTGAATATAGGAACGATCAAGTTTATGAACTGAATTACAACCCAGTAATTTCATTGTTCTCACAATGTCTGTTTTCAAGATTTCAATGGCGCGTGCAACGCCAGGACCACCTCCGGCAGCGAGCCCGTAAGCATAAGCCCTGCCAATCAGTACCCCTTTTGCTCCCAGGCAATAGGCTTTGACAACATCACTGCCGCGGCGGATCCCACCATCCAGTAACACATCGATCTCGCCGTTCACAGCCTTAACAATTTCAGGTAGAACACGAATCGTTGGTGCAACACTGTCTAACTGTCGAGCCCCGTGATTAGAAACAACCACAGCGTCCACGCCAAGATCGACAGCTTTGCGGGCGTCATCACCAATATGAACCCCTTTGATAATTAATTTGCCTCCCCAGGCTTCACGAATCCACTTCAGATCATCCCAGGTGACAACCGATTGCTCCAGTGCCGGCCCAATCTCGGTGTATCCCATCGGTCCGTTCTCAAGCACCACATTCGGGAAATTCATCAACCCTCCGTCTCCAAACCATTGACTGAGCCAGCATGGCTTTGCCAACATCTGCGGCAGAAATGGCAACATTGTTAGAGGGTTTTGAGATAGCAGTTCTTTGGTCCCGTTACGGACATCGAGCTCACGCAAGCCAGAGACCGGGGTATCGATGGTGAGTACGATCGCTGAAAATCCCGCAGATTTTGCGCGTTCAATCGTTTTGAGAGCGACATCTCGGCCTCCGAGCAGATAAAGCTGATACCAGGCAGGACAATCAGTAGCCTGTTTCACATCTTCCAGTCGGCATCCTGAAAGTGTTGAAAGAGTGTATCCAGTGCCTGCCTTGCCTGCTTCTCTTGCGGCAACAACCTCTCCTTGGGGATAAAACATCCTGCTGCTGCCAACAGGACCAAGCAGGAACGGCAATTTAAAGTTCTGACCTAACACTGAAATATTTAACTCAACTTCAGGGGTCGCAACTGCACATCGAGGCCTGAACAATATTTCATTGTAAGCGCTGCAATTTTGCGCCAAGGTCTGTTCTCTGTCAGCACCGCTGTCGATGTAGCCAAGCACCATTTTTGGCAGACGCTTTTTGGCAAGATCACGAAGATCCGAGACGTTGACCACTCTCGGGGCGGAAACATTCTGATTCATCCCAGTTAGTGGATAACATTAATTCTCGTGATCCTAACCCTTCATGCGGTATTGGTCATTCTCAGATTAAGTTCTGCATATTTTGCTATTCGCGAGACTTGTTTTTTCCTCAAGGCTTATTGATAGTTTTTGAGCTTAGACATTTTCCCGATACCTGGGTTGAAGCTATTGGTTGGATCTATTTTCTTGTAAAAATTCGACAGGTCTGTTTCGGCCTTGTACAAGTGACCGACATTATGTTCAGCAGGGTATTTGGCACCGGATTGATCGAGCAGATCTAAAATTTGTTTTTTCAATTTATCGGCATCAATCCCTTTCTTTACCACAAAGTCCCAGTGAAACACCATGCAAAGGAAATGTGCCATTTGGAATGATTCGGCCATCTGGGAGAGGATTTCATCAGGAAGAATGGCGTGCCACGTCTCGCAGTTGCGCGGCAAGGCGACATCAAGTGGAAGCAGTTCTCCGGAGTTGTCTTTGTTTAAGATCTGGTATCGAGCTGGTGCATTTCCAGCAACGTAGCGATGCAGTAAGGCCGCTTTTCCTTCGGATTCGCTGCATTCAAAATAGGCTCGCTCATCTTTATCTTTCCAGCTTTTTTGCAGTAATTCCTGAGTTTCTTGGATGGATTTGTCGCTGGCTAAAATAATCATGTGGTGCTCATATTGATTCCGATAATGTCTCATTTTGGATGGAAGATGATCGGGTGCAAGCCGTGCGATGCAATGCAGAGACTTGTCTGAAAAGTGATCTGGAAATAATGAGCTAGGCCATTGTGAGACAACTCGATCAACGTTTCTCTTGATTCCGAACAGCTTGGGGATGAATCCTGTGCCGAAATATTTGATTGCAAGATAAGCATCCTTGCAGTAAAGATCAGCGCCATCAAAATAACTACGATGGAGATACTCACCCATGTCGGGTAGATTTGTAAAATCTTTGAGAATCTGTTTGCGTAGTTCGGTTAAGTGTTGCGGATTATTCGTTCCCAGGTAAAAGACTTTCTCTTGTTTGGGTTTTGGAAATGTGTCAAGCCGGACAGCGAATACGGCCAGTTTTCCTGCACAACCACTGGCTTCGCGTAAGCGTCGTTGATCAGCATTGAAGCGTGCTGGGATTGGAGAGGTGATCTCTCGGACGCGCTTCTGGTAGTCATGGTCAGATGCCAGTCGATCACAATCTGCTAATTCATTTGTGTTGAAATTAGCTTGTTGAAGAGTGGTCAAAATGTTTTCAGGGCATGTACCAAGCTCAATGCCGAGATGATTGACCAGCTCAAGGGTTCCGTCTTGATTGAGACGCGCAAACAGCGAGTATTCCGTATAGGCCGGACCACGGTTGACAAGATTTCCGCCTGAGTTATTGCAAATGCCTCCAACGACAGATGCACCAATGCATGATGAGCCGATTACCGAATGGGGCCCTCTCCCCAGGGGCGCTAATGTTTCTTCTAATTGATATAAACTTGATCCTGCAAATGCAACGATTTGATCACCACCTTTTAAGAGGATGACCTTGTTTAAATTCAACGTATTGATGATCACGACATCTCTGTCGTAGTCATTGCCGTCAGGCGTGGATCCCCCTGTCAGGCCAGTATTTGCCGCCTGAATAATAATGATTTTATCAAATTTGACGCACAATTCTAAGGTTTGCCAAAGCTGCAACAGGTTTTTGGGTAGGACCACTGCACAGGCCATGCCATGGCCAACACGAATTCCTGTTCTGTAGGGTTTTGTTTGTTCGCGGTCGGTCAAAATCTGCTGCTGCCCGACAAGGGCAACCAAGCTGTTCTCAAGCTCCTGTAAACGGTCCTGCCTCATTGCTTAGCGGCTTCAGGCTGCAATTTGAAACGTTCATGCATGAATCTATTGGATTGGGGTTGTCGTAGCCTTCGTCCAGACATCCCGTTTCAGAGAGATGTCTCAGGTGATCGCTGCATACAGCTGGATTGGGATGCCGTGCCAGTGCCCATCTGTGTCTGTCTTGCGTGCCGCACATTTGGTTGACTCCGATCTTGAGTGGCTTTGTCCACTCAGCACAACCATGTCAACGTTATGAGTTCGTCATGTTGTGCTGAACATCTTCCAACCCTTTCATGTCAGTTGATCTGGCGATTCTTATGGCTTAACTTTTGTAATTTCTAGGATCATTCCAGTTTGTTTGCTTGGGTTATGTCGATAAATCAACTTCGCCTCAACTCCCTCAAGGATTGGATTAATAAGATTAACGCTTTTGTCGAGATTTGCAATAATATCTCCTTCTTTGAGAGTATATGAATCGTTTTCGGTTTCCCCGTCTGTAGTGTTGAATGTGTTGGTTTTTGAATCATATTCAATCAACGAATGGTATGGGATTCTATAAAGAAGTCTTCTTTCTGAAAGCCTTGATTTCCTGTTTATGATGATGTTAATAGGCTTGCCTTGTTTGCGATACTCTTTTGCAATATCATAAAGCCTGTTGTAAGTTTTTTGATTTGAGTCTTGTTCAATTTTCATGTCCGCAATCGTTTTTGCAAAGGGTTGGTCTGATGCAATATGTTCGACTGAGATCAGCAATGCTGAGGCAGCTATTGATCCGCTGATCAGCTTGCTGCTTTTGAGTGAAGGACTGAATCGAGAGTCAACAGCTGTCATCCACAGCCAGCCAATATTGATGGCAATGATCAGATTGACTGGTAGAGTGAGATAGCTATTTGAGTTAAACTCATACACAAAAGAGAGCGTAATGGTATAGCAAATTGCCGACACGTTAATAGCATCGAGAAGGTTGTATTGAAGTCGCTCTGAGGCTATACCGATGACTCGCATTAGAATAATGAGTGTAAAAATGTAGAATCGAATATCTGGTATAAACCCCTCCGGGATATTGTCGTTGTAAGCCCCTTCCTGTGCATAGACACTTGGTAGCAGCGATAAAAATAGATAGCTTGTGATGAAGGCTAAGCCTATGATGCATAGCCACAGCTCTAGATGATGTTTATGTTGGAACTTCGCGATCGCTTCTTGATTAATCGGCTGTAGCTCTTGTCGTGATTTTGTTGCCGAGATCAGTAGATTCGTGATTGCTGGTATAACAAAAAGAATAATTGCAGTGTCTTTCGTGAAGACTCCTAATCCTGCCCATAGAAGCGAAAAATAAAAGTCTTCTCTGTGCTGATGTTGCTGATAATTGATGTACGCATTGATATGCAGCACGAAGAAAAGGCATAGCAGCCTTTCTGAATAAATAACCTGAAAGAAAGCCGTTCCCGTTGAAGGATGAATGAGTATCAATATTGCAAGTAGCAATATTGTGGATTGTTGAGCTGTTTTATATGCGCATAGTTTGTTTAAAAACCTTACGCTTAAAAGTACGATGCTAATCAGTTCCATGGAGCTAACAAGCATCCAGGTTTTGATGTTGATGCTGAACCAGCTCAGAATATGGATGTCTTGATGGGCTAGTGGGAAAAAGCGAAAGTCTGTCCGACGCATTGTTTCCTTGATCAAGCTTTGCTTGATTGAGAAGTTATTGAGAAAATGTCCATCGATTAAATCTGGATACCAGCCGATCATGTCTGCATATAGATAGGTTGTTCCGGAAATCATTGCAATCGTGTAAGCGATAAATAAGACTGTTGTTAGTCGATTTTTGTTAACAAAATAGATGCTCTGTTTCAGAGGGGTTTCCATTGTGTTCCACCCTTCTGATGACTGCTTGATTCTGATTCTGATGATTTTTTGAATCAGGTTTCCCAGTAAGACAATCAGTGCGATTAGCCAAAGTTGATGGGCAATTCTCAGATAGCTATTGAGCAGTGATTCTCCTGCTGAGGATTCGGGTGTTGGCAGGATGGCAGGGCTACTGCTGATCCATGCGCAGACTGCCAATCCGACGATGCAGGCAACGATGAGAGGGGTGACAACGTATCTCAGGCTGGCTTCGTGGGAAGCTTTTTCGCCTTTGGTGTTGGTTGGACGCATGCGTTGCCAGTGCTTAAAGAGTTGTTGGAGATAAAGCTCTTCCCATTGAGTTTCTTTTTAATGACGTGCACCAATTCTCAGTGCTTCATGATTCGCCGCCACTTCCATGTTTGATTCATTTTAGTTGCGCAAAAAGAATTTTTCTGTTGGTCAACGCTGCAGATCATGGTCACTGGGTTGATGTTGGTGTTGGTTGTTTGATTGCCTTGGGGCTCAGGAATGCACAGGAAATCAGTAAGAATGAAGCAAGCCAGATATAGTATTGTGCAAATATGACGGCGTTGAATTGCAAGAATATTAATAACGTAATTGTGCTTGCAAACCAGAAGTTAATCTTTTCTTTGATCTGAGCGATCCAATTCATGGCGATCAGTACAACCATCAAAAGTCGTGTTCCATCGACTCCGGTCAGGATCATTCTGGTGCCTGTTGCGTTGCCGTGATCTCTGAAGTCACGGGTGGTTGAGAACAGCACGTTGAGCAGGAATCCTGAGGGTTGATCCAACAGGAACGGTATGGAAATGATGAGAGGTATTGCCAGGGCAATTGCGCCGTAGGTGATCAGCTGCTTGCCCTTGAATTGTTTGTCGCTTGAGACGCGTTCAGGCTCCAGGCCTAGGAGAAAGCTAGGTAGAAGTATGATGCCAATATGCTTCACACTGAGAGAGAGTCCAAACATCAGGGCTGAGAATTTTGGTCTGCGGTTGAGTTGTTGGCCTGCGAGCAGGATTGGCAGAATTGCCGCAAATTCAAGATGCTGAACGTTAACGATGTAGGCGCTCCAGCGGCCTAAAAGCAGAATGCTGCAGGCGATGAGTCCGGATATCGGTTTTCGCTGCTGGTTGTAGGTGCTGAAGGTAACAATGGCGATTCCCAAGTGGCAAAAGACATTGAAAGGTCTCCAAACCCTTATAAAATCAAAAAAGCTTTGGAAGCCAATTCGATCAAGAATGGCCACAAAGTAATAGCTTAGAGGTAAGTATGTGGGGTATTTGTTATTGTCCCGAAGCGATTTTCCAATAATTCTTGCGTAGGGATTGACTCCATCTGCGATTGACTTCCCTTCTTCCCAGACGTAGTAAATGTCCTTGCTGGTGAGGCGCTCTGCTCCTCTTAGTCCCCACAGATGATGAATAACGATGGTTGCTATAACAAGAGCTATGCCCAGAAGTAAAAGGACAGTTCTCTGAGATTTCATCGTTGATCTGTCCTTTTCGTGATGTTTGTTGCTTGTTCCTAGAAATGTTGAATGACTGCATCAGCAAAACCACTGCAGCTCACAGGTTCGACCGGCGGGTCCATCAGTCGGGCCAGGTCATAGGTCACTTGCTGGTCAGCAATAGCTGCACTGAGTCCTTTGGTGATCAGGTCGGCGGCTTCTTGCCAACCAAGAAACTCCAGCATCATCACTCCACTCAGGATGACTGAGCCAGGGTTGATGCGGTCGAGGCCTGCATGTTTTGGTGCCGTGCCATGTGTTGCCTCGAAGATTGCTGCTGTTTCACCAATGTTTGCGCCCGGGGCCATCCCCAGGCCACCCACCATTGCGGCGGCTGCATCGGAGATGTAATCACCATTGAGATTGAGGGTGGCCAGGATCGAATATTCCTGAGGTCGTGTCTGGATCTGCTGGAAGATGCTGTCGGCGATTCGGTCATCGACCATCACCATTTGTTTCCATTTTCCGCCTCCATGACTCGGCCCGATTGTGTCGATCACGCTTTGAACTTCTGAGTCGACTTCCGTTTTCTTTTCGGGTGTGAGGCTGTCGTAGCCGGGCTCGATCATGCGCGCGTTGGATTGCGCACTTAAGTCAGGATTTTCATCCAGGTTTCCGAGGATCCAGCTTTCCCGCTCGGTGATGCAAACGTTGCGAAATTCGGTCGTCGCGAGCTCATAACCCCAGTCGCGGAAAGCCCCTTCGGTGAACTTCATGATGTTGCCCTTGTGCACCAGGGTGACGTGGCGTTTGTCGCCTTCCAGACGCAGGGCGTGTTGAATCGCTTTGCGGATGTGACGTTGGCTGCCGTGCTTGCTGACCGGTTTGATGCCGATGCCTGAGCCTTCTGGGATCTGCCGCTTGCCGAGTTTGCCATTGGCAGGAATTACCACTTCATTCAGGTGCTTGCGAAGCTCCTGACCCACAAGGTCATCGGCCTCCCACTCCACACCCATGTATATGTCTTCCGTGTTCTCCCGGTACACGATCACATCGAGATCCTGAGGTCGCTTGTGCGGACTTGGTGTGCCTTCGTAGTAACGGCAGGGACGTACGCACGAGTACAGATCAAAGATTTGGCGAAGGGCCACATTCAGTGATCGGATTCCTCCACCAATAGGTGTTGTGAGCGGGCCTTTAATGGCAACGCCGTAGCTGCGGATCGCTTCGAGGGTGTCTTCGGGCAGGTACTGGTAGGTGCCGTAACGATCACAGGCCTCATCACCGGCGTAGACCTTGAACCATTCGATCTTTTTCGCGCCTGCATAGGCCTTGGCCACGGCTGCATCAAGCACTTTCTGCGTCGCTGGCCAGATGTCTACGCCCGTTCCATCGCCTCGAATGAAGGGAATGATCGGGTTGTCGGCCACCACGGGATGACCATTCTCGAAGCGAATCGGGGTGCCCTCTGTGGGGGCTGTGAGCTTCTCGAACTGAGCCATGGCTGGGTTGCCGCAGGGCGATCACGTTGTCGCGAGCCTATGACTTGAAGGGTGATCTCTAAAGTCTCTTTCGATCCGACCTCCATCCCATGCCGAAGTCAGAGGGAGTCTGGGTCGTGGCGGCCTGTTTCAACGAACAGGATGTGATCACGCGTTTTGTGGAGCGTGTGCTGACAGTGCCTGGTGTGGACCATTTGGTGCTGATCGACGATGGATCGTCCGACGCAACGGTTGAACGTATCCGCGTCTGGATGGAGGGTCATGCGCGCTCGCCCGTGACGTTGCTGGAACTCACCCGCAACTTCGGCAAGGAAGCCGCGATGCTGGCTGGCCTTGACCACGTCAACGGCCGTTGCGGCGCAGCTGTGTTGATTGACTCAGATCTTCAGCACCCTCCTGAGCTGATTGAAGAGATGGTCCGCCATTGGCGGGACGGAGCGGAAGTGGTGACTGCGGTGCGCGATGACCAGGATCAGGAATCACGTCTGAAGGTGGCCAGCGCGCATTGGTTTTATCGGGTGTTCAACAAGGTGGTGGATTCGATCGAGCTCCAGGAGGGGGCTGGTGATTACCGCCTGCTGGATGCCGCTGTTCTGGATGCAGTCACCCAGTTGCGTGAGTCCAGTCGTTTCTCCAAAGGGCTTCTCCCCTGGACGGGCTATTCGAGCGTGGAGCTGCCTTATCAGCGGGTCAGTCGGGTTGGAGGCCAAACGTCATGGAGTCCGCTCAAGTTGTTTGGCTACGCCTTCGATGGGATCTTTTCCTTCTCTGTTCTCCCCCTCAAGATTTGGACAGGGATCGGTGTTTTGGTGTCCTCGCTCAGCCTGTTTTATGCCTTGGTGATCATCCTGCGCACAGCCCTCTTTGGAGTGGATGTCGAGGGTTATGCCTCCCTGATGGTGGCGGTGCTGTTCATCGGGGGGATTCAGCTGATCGGCATTGGTGTGCTTGGGGAATACGTCGGTCGTGTTTATGTGGAGGCGAAGTCACGACCCCATTACTTCATCCGTCGGGTTCACAGGTCCTGAAGAGCACGCCATTCGCGCTGTCGCCAGGTTGAAGCGGCAAAGCCCTGGGACAGTGAGAATCCTGCTTTCACCAGATCGATATTGAGAGGAGCACTGGGGTGGGCCAGCAGCAGCGGTGGAGTGGCTCCTGGTTGTGGTTCCACACTGCTGAGCTCCCTCCATGCAGCCAGGATGGGAGCTCCTGCCATTTGGCCGGTGAACAGCACGCCGGCGAAGCTTTGGTTGCTGGCAAGCCCGTAGCGCCGGATGGCGGGCCGAGCTTGGAGGCTCAGTAGCTGGAGCACCAGCCACTTCAGCAGGCCTGACTGACGGATGGCTGCCCTCCAATAGCGCAAGGGAAGACCAGTGGGTAGCGGTTCCTCCGTCAGGCGCATCCAGGTGATGCCGTTGTCGCCAGCTCTGGCCAGAGCTGCCTTCAGTACGACTGGTACCAGGTGAATGTGTTGATGGCCATCCAGATGAATGGGTGCATCACCGCAGAAGCTGCGGAAGCGTTTGATCTGGGCGTCTAATTCCAGCCCCAGTTGGTCTTCGACTCGACGTCGGCAGGGATGTTGGCGCGGTAGCAGTGACAGCATCAACCACTGTCCAAACGATCGCTTCAGATAGCCGTGTGAATCCACAAGGTCAGGTACTAAAGCTGGCTCAGCGCTGGAAGGTCCTTCGGTGAGACAGAGGTGCAGACAGATCTGCAGCTGAGGATGGGTCTGCGTCAGCTTCTGCCACGCGCGAATGCCGTCGGCTGCGACAGGGCCATTGACCAGCAGACTGCTGCTGTCGAGCTTTCCTTGACTGGCGAGTTCGAGAATGGCCTGGTTGGTGGCAGGACTGAGTCCGAGATCATCGGCATGGCGTCGTGGGGTGACGAGGCAATCCCTCCGCCGCTGGCTGAACCGTGCAGCCCGCGACCAGATCAAGGCATTCAGGGCTGTGGGGGTGAACACCAGGATGGCGACCCGCACTGGCTCGCCCAACGCGTTGGGCAGGGCGAGAGGCAAGACGCCGCTCACCGTGAGGTTGACCACGTATTGAATGACCAGCCAGCGTCGAGCGAAGCGCTGGCCACCGGTTTCCGGGCGGAAGGTGAATCGTGCGTGTCCCAGATAGCCGGCCAGTGATGCAGCAAGAAATGCCAGGGGATTCGCTAGCCATAGCGGCATCAATAGGCTCAGTGCCAGAAGCACCAGGGCATGCACGGCTGCGGCTACCACCCCCACCAGTCCGTAGAGGCTGAGTCGGGAGCTGAGAGTGCTCGGAATCATGGTCGCAACCGTAACGGCCACTGGCGCTTCGGGTCGGCAGCCTTCAACCTGTGGTCATCGACGATGAACTGGTGAACGCAGGAGAAGCGGTAGACAGCGTGCAGCTCGCCCAGGCTCTGGCTTCGGCCGTGACCTTGGTGAGAGACCGTTTTCCGGCCGCGAGTGTCAATCTCAATCCATGGCGGGATGATCCTCAGACGCGCCGCTGGCAGGAGGATCAGACCCTTGATCTGGCGTTTCACTTCCCCGGTTGGAGTCCACGTCTCGAGTGCCGCAGTTTGCTTCTGCAGTTACGGCTTCAGCAGAAGTCCAAGCAGGATGGTTCGATGGCCGCGCCGGATCTGCTGGGGGTGTTGATGCGCGGCATGACCTACGACGGTGAACGCTGGCGTCTGGTGACGATGGGCGATTGGCAGCCCGAGGGCTCGCACCTGCCACAACCCGAGCAGGTTCAGCAGTTGCGGGGAATCTGTCGGGACTTGTTTGATTTGTTCTCCAATCCGGCAGCGACGGGCACAGCGGCGTAACCCTTCGCAACCCTTCGGACTCTTCGGCGAAGTTCGATTTTATGGTTGCCTATACCGATCAAGTCCATCCCATGTCCGTAGCTCTGGCTGCTCAGCTCCGTGAAGGCACCAAGAAAGCTCACACGATGGCCGAGAACACCGGTTTCGTTAGTTGCTTCCTCAAGGGTGTCGTCGATAAATCCAGCTATCGCAAGCTCGTTGCTGACCTCTACTTCGTTTATTCCGCCATGGAGGAAGAGGTGGATCAACTCAAGGATCACCCTGTTGTGGGCCCGGTGGGGATGGAGCAGCTGAACCGACGCGAGTCCCTCGAGAAGGATCTTGTTTATTACTTCGGTGAAAACTGGAAAGATGAGATCCAGCCTTCACCTTCCGCCGTGGCTTACGTCGAGCGGATCCACGAAGTAGCGAAGCAGTCCCCCGAACTGCTTGTTGGTCATCACTACACCCGTTACATGGGTGACCTCTCTGGTGGTCAGATCCTGAAGAACATCGCTCAGAAAGCGATGAATATGGATGGAGACGACGGTTTGCGTTTCTACGTTTTCGATGAAATTGCAGACGAGAAGGCTTTCAAGACCACATACCGGGCCACCATGGATAAGCTGCCGATCGATCAGGACACCGCTGACCGCATTGTTGAGGAGGCGAACAACGCCTTTCACATGAACATGCACATGTTCAAGGAGCTTGAAGGAAATCTGGTGGCGGCCATCGGCAAGGTGCTGTTCGGTTTCTTGACCCGCCGTCAGCGCAGTGGCAGCACAGAAACCGCCGCTGCTTGATGTCATCCACTGAGCCTTCGCCAGGGGGGTTCAACTCCATTCGGGTTCTGGTGCCTGGCACCGGAACCCGTTTTCGTTGTGGCGGACTGAGTGTCGCTTTGCAGACCGCACGTCTGCTCTCAACTCTGCGTCCTACCGAGATAGTGACCTATAAGGAACGCAGTGATTGCCATCCATACCTGGATGATGTGCTGCAGGCAGAACAGTCTCCTGGTGGGTCTCTTTGGATTGTGAGCTGGGGCTTTGACGTGCCTCGTTCACTCTCCCGTCTCCGCGGACGACCGGTCGTCTATCAGGCGCATAGCAGTGGATACGGTTTTGGTCTTCCCCCAGGGGTACCAGTGGTGGCGGTGAGTCGTAACACGCTCGGTTACTGGGGTGACCGTGCTCCACGCAACCCGTTGTTCTGGGTGCCCAACGCATTAGAACCACAGTGGCTGGAGCGGGGTGCACGTCCATCGTCATCCGACCGGGATCCGGTTACCGAGAGGCCGATTGATGTGCTGGTGCAGAAGCGCAAGAGCAGTCCCTATGTGTTGAACCAGCTGGTGCCAGCCCTGCAGGCACAGGGTCTGAGCGTGGAGGTTCAGAGCGGCTGGGTCGATGACTTGGTTGATCTGTTCAATCGCTCCAAGGTCTATCTCTATGACTCGGCGGAGTACTGGCGAGGCCATGGTGTGAGTGAGGGATTCGGCTTGCCTCCACTGGAGGCTCTGGCCTGCGGTTGCGTGGTGTTTGGCAGTTTCAATCATGCTCTTGCCGACACACTGACGCCTGGTGTGACCGCCCATCAGATCGGCCAGGGCACTCTGGAGAATGATCTGGTGCGGATCTCTGCGGCCGTTGCCAGCCCCCAACAGTGGCTCCCAGCTGCTGCGACCATCGAGGAGCTTCTGGCGGAATCCAGTGAGGCCAGGTGGTGCGAGCGCTGGAGGGCAGTTCTGTCGCAGCTGGATGATCTGGTTGTGCACGACGCCATCGGTTTGTCGTCTGCGCGTCTTTTGCGATCGCCGTCCACGCGGCGGCTGCGCTGGACTTTGCGCTGGGATCGCTTGCGCGACAAGGTGGCCAATCGGTTGTCCGGCTGACCTTGGCGTCAAGGCTGACTGATGGGTGCGAATTAAGGTTTTAGGCACGTGGATAGCGCCTTGAACGCTCAAGGTTGAAAGCTGAGGGCTTCAATGCCGTTTCAAAGCCAGACCTTGACCAACCTGCGCAAGCTGCTGGCTTATCTGCCTCGCCGGCGCAATCAGCAGCTCCTGGTGGTGATGGTGGCTGCCTTCTTTCAGGGGGTGATGGATGTTTTTCTGGTTGCCTTGCTGGCACGCCTGGTTGGATTGCTTGCCGGTAACAATCTGCAGGACAAGATTCCTGGGATCAAGGTTTTTGGTGGAGCCCTGTTGGACCAGGCGGGTTGGATCGTTGCTCTGCTGATCCTCACGTTCTGGCTTGCCTCTGGAGTGCGCTTCGGCGTCTCGCTGATGCAGAGCCTGCTCAGTGCCGAAATCTGGAATGACCTCGTGAACCGCGTCTACCTCACGCTGATGCGTCAGGAGTATGAGTTCTTCGTGGGAGGGAGGTCCAAAGGAATTGCTCTGCAGTTCAATCGGATTTTTAACAATGTTTCCACTGGAGTAATTGCTCCTTTAATCACCAGCTCTGGAAATCTTGTTTCGATTCTCTCTCTCATCACGGGAATTGTTCTCGTGTTGGGTGTTAAGGCATTCATCATTTTCTCATTAATGGTGTTTTCTTATGTGGTCGCTTCAAGGCTGATTACTCCCTATCTGCGTTTAGCGACGAAACAAAAAATACGTTATCGAAAGCGCATTTCAATGATTCTGAGTGAATCGATAGGATCAATGCGTGAGGTTCAGTTGTATGGAGCTGAAGGTTTTTTTGGGTCTCGGTTTGCAAGGGACGGTGGAATAGCAAAGCGTTATGACCGCATCAGCAGGCTGTTGCCGGATATTCCTCGATTGGTGATTGAACCTGCGGGAATCACAATCTTGTTTGCTGTATTTATAACGCCTTCTCTTTGGAGTGGAAATCTTGACTCTTTCCAGGATACTTTGCCGGAAATATCAGCGATTTTGATCGCACTGTTGAGAATTTCAGGGCCTTTGCAATCTCTGTTTCGTAGTGTCAATAAGCTTCGGGGTGGCCTGCCGCAAATGGAAGAAGCTCTCGATCTACTGCAACTGAATCCCGACCGGTTGCTGCTTGATTCGGCGGATGTTCCTTCCCCAAATGGTCTGGTGCCGCAGAGGTTTATTCAGCTCAAAAAAGTGAGCTTTTCTTTTCGGCAATCAGATGTTGATGTGATCCACGATATTGATCTAACGATTCCCAGCGGATCTAGGATTGCATTTGTTGGTAAAACCGGAAGCGGCAAAACTACGCTTGCTCATTTAATTCTTGGTTTGTACAAACCTTCGAATGGATCATTGTGCATCGACGGAATTCCTGTCACAGCCCAGGAGCTTCCAGCGTGGCAGGCTAATTGTTCGTTTGTGCCTCAAAACGTAAGGCTGACGAGTGGCAGTGTGCGAGACAATGTTGCCTTCGGACAGCATTCGGATTCGATCGATGATGCCCGTGTCTGGACCTCTCTTGAAGCCGCACAGTTCGATGATGTGGTGGGTGGAATGCCCTATGGGCTTTACACCATGGTGGGCGATGATGGAGCCAAGCTTTCTGGAGGGCAGCGTCAGAGACTGGCACTCGCCCGCGCCTTTTATCGAGAGGCCAAAGTTCTTGTGCTTGACGAAGCCACCAGCGCTCTTGATAACAAAACTGAGCATGACGTTATGCAGGCTCTCGATATCGTCGGTCGTCGCTGCACGACGATTGTGATCGCCCATCGTCTGTCCACAGTGAAGAAGTGCGATCGCATTTACGAAATCGTCGACGGTCGGATTGTGGCCAGCGGCAGTTTTGACGAGCTGTGTGAACGATCCGAGAGTTTCCGTGAAATGACCCTATTTGGCGCCACCTGAACCAGGTATGGCAGATTTCGTCGTTCTTTCGACCGCCGACTGGGATCATCCGCTCTGGACCAACAAACAGCATGTGGCGGCGGCGCTCGCAGATCTCGGTCATCGCGTGCTCTACGTCGATTCACTTGGCGTGCGTGGACCGCGTGTGGATCGTTCCGACTCGGGAAGGATTCTCAGGCGGCTAAGGCGTGGATTGCGTCTCCCTAGGAAGGTGCGTTCTGGGGTTTGGGTGGTCTCACCACTTGTTCTGCCTGGACAAGTCCGCGGCCTGGCGGGTTTGTTGAACCGCTGGAGCCTCAATCTCAGTCTGTTTGTGGCCGATCTGGTTCTCGACCTCCGTCGTCCGCTGTTGTGGACGTTCAATCCCCAGACCCGGGCTTATCTGCGTTTGAGCAGGTTTCATGCTGTTGTCTATTTCTGTGTTGACCGGATTCAGGCCCAGCCCGGCATGCCAGTTGACGTGCTGGAGGCGGCCGAGCGCAATCTCTGCGCTGCTGCCAACGCTTTGTTCACGACATCCCCCCAGCTGCACGCTGCTCTGGGATCTCTGAATGCTGGCAGCCATCGTTTCGGCAACGTGGCTGATGCCGACCACTTCGGTCAGGCACTTGCTGAGCATCTGCCGCGACCCGCCGACTGGCCCGCCTCCACTGGTCCGGTTCTGATTTTCATCGGTGCCATCGATGCCTACAAGTTGGAGCTGGAGATGCTGGAAGCGCTGATGGGGCGTACTCCGCAGTGGACTTATCTGTTCATCGGGCCTGTCGGGGAAACAGATCCAAACACGGATGTGAGCAGTTGGAGGCAGCTGGCCAATGTGCACCTGCTCGGCACGAGGAACTACAGCACCCTGCCGGCTTACCTGGCCCATGCGGATGTGGCCTTGCTGCCGCTGCAACTCAACGACTACACCCGGCACATGTACCCGATGAAGTTTTTCGAGTACCTAGCCGCTGGTCGTCCAGTGGTGGCGACTGCCATCCCTGCCCTGGAGGATCAGGCTGATGTGGCCATGCTCTGCCCCCCTGATGCGGTGGCGTTTGAAGCTGCGATCCATCGAGCTCTCGCACAACAGGGTCCCGTCCTGGAGCTGCGATTGGAACGAGCGCGGCTTCACACCTACAGCACGCGCACAAGGGCAATGCTCGATTGTCTGGATCATCACGGCTTGATGCCTGATGAACCGCAGGCGCCGCAGGCTCCTCCTTACCACGCGGTGCGTCGTCAATGGAGCCGCTCTCGCCTGTCTGCACAGCTCTTACTCACAGGTCTCACAGTGCTGGATCGTTTTGGACAGCAGCATTTGTCCGAGCGGGTCTTGAAGGGATGGCTGGAAGGGCATTCGACCAATATCGCCTTGTTAAGTGATCTCGCCAGTCGACGCCTGGCAGTGGGTGACAACCTCGGAGGTTGTCGTTTGATCGAAAGGATCTGGCAGCAAGACGGCGTTGCCGAGATTCTTCATCAGCTGTTGTTTCGCCGCAGTTCCCGCCCTGGTAGTCGTATCGATCAACTACTGCTCTTTGATGTGCTGGCCTCCAGCACCGCTCTGCCCCTTCATTACTCAGGTTATTGCAGAGTTGTCAGAACCTATCGGGCGATCGATGCCAAGGATGGCGAGGCCTTGCGTCGTGGTGTTGAGGGGCTGGAGATGATCCTGACTGTTCTGGAGGGGGATCCCGACACTTATCGCTGTTTGAAGCCCAATCGTGAAAACCGGGCGAAATTACTAATTTCAGCCCAACTCACCCGACTTCGGGCCTTGATGGCCTTGAACGACACCCCAGCTCTCGAGCAAGCCTCCCGCGAACTGCTGGCCAGTGCGCGACGCTATGACCCATTCGCTATTGATCTCACCACTGCAACGCGCATGACCCGCAACATCATGCGCAGCCTCACGATTGCAGCCGTGATGGCCTGGCATGCCGAAGATGCTGTTCGTTTTGATGCGGTTGTCGTTGAGATGGAACGTTTGCGTCAGGCCTGTCATGCCGATCGTTTCGACCTGATCGCCAACGAGACCCATGAAGACCACCGCGGCTTTGCTGAAGCGGTGGTCACCATGCTTGAGAACTGCCGGTGGTTGCCGCAGGAACCTGAAGCTCGTCCAGATTTGGAGCGGTTGGTGGATCCTGTGCTGTTGGTTTACTTCCCCGACCTTCGCCGCCAGCGGGCCGAGAAAGCTCGGCGCTTTCTGCAGTCGCTTAAGCCACTCTGATGGCGGGCATCCGGGTTGCGTTCACGATTGATTCCCTCAAGCTCGGTGGTGCCGAAAGAGTTTTGCTGCAGTGGGCCCGCTGGTGCAGGGACGAGGGTTGGCAGGTGGTGGTGATCACTCGCCAGGGGCCAGAGTTGGATGCCTACCCCGTGCCGTTGGGAGTTCAGCGTTGGGTGGAGCCACCATTGGCGCCGTTGCTGCGTTGGCTTGGCTGGTTTGCCTTTCCTTTTCGAGTGCTGGCTTTGCGGCAGCTGCTGCGTCGCCACGGCAGTGATCTCGCTGTGGGGGTGACCACCCTGCCGGCAGTCAAGCTGCTGCTGGCCAGTGCCGGTCTGCCGTTGCGAACGTTGATCTCAGAACGCAACTACCCTCCTGCCAAACCGCCTGCGATCCCATGGCGCTGGTTGCGTCGCTGCACCTACCCCTGGGCGGATCTGCATTGGGTGCAGACACGGGTGACCGGTGACTGGCTGCGTCAGCACTGTGGAGTTCGCAGACAACAGCTTGTTCCCAATTCAGTCAGCTGGCCACTGCCTGATCGTGATCCCCTGCTGGAGCCCGACGACTGGCTGGCGCCCGGGAAGCCGCTGATTCTTGCTGCAGGTACTAAAGCGCGTCAGAAGGGGTTTGATTGCTTGATGCCTGTTTTCTCAATACTCGCTCGCCGAGATCCGAGTCTTCACCTGGCGCTGCTTGGCCTTGCTCCAGGGCTGTATCAAGGCCTTGATCAGCAGCAGTGGTTGCGCCAAATGCTCAGCAAAGACTCAGATCTGCAGCAGCGTTTGCTGATGCCAGGGGTCAGCGGCAGCATGGCGAGTTGGTATGCCAGGGCAACGGTGTTCGTCCTGCCGTCGCGTTTCGAAGGTTTCCCGAATGTGCTGCTGGAGGCCATGGCTGCCGGTTGTGCCTGTATCGCCAGCGACTGTCTGACGGGTCCTGCTGATCTGATCCGCCATGGAGAGAACGGGCTGCTGTTGCCGATGGGGGCCAGTGCTGACGAATGGGTCGAGACGATCTCGGGCTTATTGGAGGACCCTGATCGTCGCCGTTGGATGGGCGAGCGGGCCCTGCTGGTGCGGGAGCAGTACGCCGAGCAGCGTCTGCGACGTGATTGTCTAGAGGCCATGCGGCGGTTGTGCCATGGATGATCTCTGGGTGGTGCTGCCTCACCTCGGCGCAGGAGGAGCCCAGAAAGTAGGCCTGCTGGCGGCTGAGCACTTTGCTACTCAGGGATACAAGGTGCGGGTGCTCTCGCTGCGACATGGTCATCCGATCAAACACCGTTTGCCGGAAAACATCACGACATTTGACCTTGGCCCTGATGACGATCTCAATGTTCATCCCTGGCTGAGGGACGTCTGGAATCGATCGCTACTTGCCCGCGCTCGTCGGTTCTGCGTGGCGCAGTGCATCAAGGTGCGGCGCTTGTTGATTCGGGTGACGATGGCACTGGTGCTGCGCTTCATGCAATGGACCTGGCCCCTCATCGAGGCCAAGATTCAGCCTGGTTCCGATGCCCTTCCCATTCGCTTGCTCAACTGGTGCATGAGAGGGGCTGGAGGGGTGATCTACCGCCGACTGCGCGAGCTGATGTTGGAGCATCGCCCCCGCCGCGTGCTGGCGCTGCTCACCAAGACCAACATTCTCTGCTGCGCTGCGGTTTGGGATCTTCCAATTCATCTCGTGGTTTCGGAACGCAATGACCCCCGACTGCAGCGTCTGGATCGACTTTGGAATCGCCTGCGCTGCGTTTATTACCGTCGTGCTGATGTGGTTACGGCCAATACCGAAGGCGTTCTGCAGGCTCTGCAGGAGATGGGGCACTGGCAACGCTTAGACCTGTTGCCCAATCCACTCCCTGCGGGTCTCAGTCTGCGAGAAGGGGATGGATGCTCCTCTCGGCGGCAGCAGGAAGTGCTGGCTGTGGCGCGGTTGGTTCCGCAAAAAGGACTCGATGTACTGATCCGTGCCTTTGCCCTGCTTCCGCGATCCGTCCGGCAGGGCTGGCGATTGACCCTTGTGGGGGATGGGCCAGAGCGTGAGGCATTGGAAGACTTGGTGGATCAGCAACACTTGCGCTCTGAGGTCCGCTTCGAGGGATTTCGATCAGATCCCCTGGACTTTATGCAGCGGGCCTCGATTTTCGCCTTGCCATCCCGGTTTGAGGGGATGCCCAATGCCTTGTTGGAGGCGATGGCAGCCGGTTTGCCCTCAGTGGTGAGTAACGCTTCGCCGGGTCCACTGGAGATGGTTCGTGATGGCAGAGAGGGTCTTGTGGTGGGAACGGACGACGATGTTGCTTTTGCCGCGGCGTTGCGGCGATTAATGCAGGATGCCGAACTACGCCAGCGCTGTGGCGACGCGGCTCGAGAGACACTGCGGTCTCTTGACTGGGTGGTGGTTGAGCCCCACTGGCGTTCGGTGCTGGCTCTGCCTGCACCGTGATGAAAGGCAGAGCCATGACCGTGGCTAGTCAGCGCCGCGAGCTGGAGAGGGAACGGGTGTTGGTGCTGGCACCCACGGCGCGGGCCGCCAGCGAAACCTTTGTTCGCGCCAATCTGCAGGGCCTGCCGTTTGCGGTGACGGCCTACTTCGGCGATGAGCGACCCCTTCATGCACCTTGGCGACTGACCTATGGCACTGCGATTTGGCTCAGTAAGCTGTTCACCCGTCTGTCGTGGCTGCGTCTGGCTGGCTGGCCTGCGGCAGTGGTGGTGCGTGCTTTGATCCGACGCCATCAACCGGATGTGGTGATGGTCGAGTTCGGCTTCGAGGCGGTTCGGGTGATGGAGGCGTGTGCTTGGAGTGGTGTGCCGTTAGTGGTGCATTTCCGTGGTTCCGATGCCTCAGCGCAGGGTCGCTTGGGCCTTTTGCGCGAGCGTTACAGGCGACTGCTGGACATCGCTGCGGGCGTGATCGTTAAATCCAGGCCGATGGCCGACACCTTGCTGACGCTGGGTGCACGATCCGATCGACTGTTGATCAGTCCCTCCGGTGCAAACAGTGATCTCTTTCATGGCAGTGAACCGGCTCAGACACCGCCTCGGTTGTTGGCGGTTGGTCGCTTTGTTGCCAAAAAAGGCCCTCTGCAGACGATTCGATCCTTTGCCCAGATGTGCCAAAGCCTTGGGCCAGTCACTCCTCAACCGGCTCTCTGGATGGTGGGCGACGGACCTCTGCTGAAGCAGGCGCGCATTTTGGTGCGCGACTTGGAGCTGCAGGAGCATGTCCGCTTACTCGGTGAGTGCCCCCAGGCCCAAGTGGCCGATCTGATGCGGCAGGTGCGGGGTTTTGTTCAGCATTCGATGGTGGCGCCCGATGGCGACAGTGAAGGCAATCCCGTTGCGGTGATGGAGGCACAGCTCAGTGGACTTCCCGTGGTGGCAACCCGCCATGCCGGGATTCCTGAAGTGGTGATGGACGGACAGAGCGGTCTGCTTGTTGAGGAAGGTGATGAGACCGCTATGGCGCAGGCGATGGCTCGGCTGGTGCAGGATCCAGCTCTTGCTGCACGTCTGGGAGACTGCGGGCGCCAGCGTGTTCAGGAGCGCTTCACTATCGAGCATCACCTTCAGCAGGTCTCCCAGCTGTTGCATCAGGTCATGCAAGACCGGTCGGAGTCGCTGTGATGACCGCTGATGCGATCCCAAGGCGCAGGTTGCTGTTGATCCGTGGTCTTGGCCACAGCGGCACAACGATTCTGGATCTTTCCCTGGGAGCGCATCCTCAGCTGGTGGGCCTGGGGGAGGCTGCACGGATCCTCGAGCGGCCAGCGCCTGGGGATGAGTCTCGTGGTCCTGCCCAGCTACGCCGTGAACTGCGCTTCAAGCGCTGCTGCACCTGTGGTGCAATTGCTGCCCAGTGCCCCGTGTGGGGACCGATGCTGGAATGGCTGCCAGCACATGACGGACACTCACTGGCAGAGAAAACGTTGCGGCTTCTGGATGGCGTGAAGACGAATCATCCCGAGGCGGTCTGGGCGGTGGATTCGTACCAAGACGACATGGTGCTTCCTTTCTTGGAGGATCCTGACCTGGACATTCGGATTGTTCATCTCACCCGGGATATTCGCAGCTGGGTTCATTCCCGCACCCGTGACGGCCGTCGTCGCCGGCAATGGTTGCCTGGTCTGAAGCCTCTGCTGCGCTGGTGTCGCGTCAATGCGCGGCAGGCATCGAGACTGGACTCCACGGGTCGGCCTGTGTACCGGCTTGGCTATGAACAGCTGGCGCTCGATCCGGAAGCAAGCCTGAGAAGGTTGTGTCAGTGGTTGGAGATTGATTTTGATCCTCGGATGCTGGCGCCAGCACAGCATTCCAACAGTCACATCCTTTCTGGAAATCGGATGCGATTTGATGCCAGTCGTGGTCAATCCATTCGCTACGACGGTGCCTGGTTGCAGCAGCCATCCGGACTTGCGCAAGTGGCACTGCTGTTCCCTTGGGTTGCTCGGCTGAACCGCAGGCTTGTGCATTCAGACGATTAAAAAGCTTTCTAACGAGCGGTTGAATTGAACAGTCTGTCGCTCAGGATTTAGAGACTTATTAGACCTATAAGTAATCGATTAAGTCGGACTTGGATCAGAGATGGCGAAAAATTCTCCCATATTGGCGATTTGGCCGTTCTTGGTAAAGAAGTTCATATTGGCTCAGGTCAATTCCGTATCGCGTTAGCTTTTTGCCGGTATCAATGTCAATCAGGTAATCGCCCTTTTTGGGTGTGTAAAGCATTCCTTTGCCAGCACCTTCTTTAACTTTATATTCTCTCGTGTCAACATCGTAATAAACAAGCCTGTCATAGGGAAGGGATTTCATTTGATCAGAATGTTGAAACCAGCCTTTTGAATAAATCAGTGTGATGGACTCGCCTCTTCTCTTTGCTTTGACGGCGAGTTTTTCGGTTTTGTTAAACGTTTTTCGCCATGATCTTTGTTTCCTGATAATAAATTCAGTGCTTTGGCGAAATGTTTCGGATTGACGATCTTCGAATGTCAGTAGTAACGCAGTTGCTCCTAGAGCAATGGCCTGTGCTTGGCGGGGGTTGACCATCTTTTGTAGTCGAGGAGCGGCCAGGCTTTCCCAAATCATCAGGATGTCCAGAACGGCTACGAACTGGATCGGCAGTGTCATGTAATTGCTTCCTTCGAGGCCGACTAATCCGAAAAGTGCAAATCCATAGGTCAGTGCTGCAAGGTTGAGGCCATCCAAGACAGTCGCTTCGACCCTATTGCGTTGGATGAGCCAGAGGCGAGTGGCGATAAAGCCGATAAAAACAATGAGGCGTGTATCGAGTGCAAGAGATGAGAAGCCTAGATGTGAGTCATAGCGCTGAACTCCCACGGCAATGCTTGGCAGGGCACTCAAAATCACAAAAGATGCAAGAAAGAAGGGGATCAGGCTGCAGATCGCGATTTCCAGTGCATATGCTTTTGCCCACATCGAGAGACTAAGTGAGTTCCAGCGAGGATAATTCTTGATTTTTCCAAGGCTCCCTAGAGCGATTGTTGTGATTGCTGGAATGGCGACTAGGATGATCGCTGTATCCTTGAAGAAGGGAATAAAAAGTGCAAACAGTAGGGCGGCTCGTCCATTCTTTGTGCTGCCTTCTTGTTGATATATACAGTATTGATAAGCAAATAATGCAAGCAAGCAAGTTAGCACCCTCTCGCTATAAATAAATTGAAAATAATTGAATGCGGTTGCACTTGTGAAGAGGAATAGGAGTGCCCCCATGATCATTATTGAAGCGCTGCATTTTCCTTTGTTTGCAAGCTCGACAATTTTGCATCCGAAGATAATCGTCGCGATTAGCTCAACGGCGCTGACGAGTGACCAGACTTTTGTGTACGGTGTTATCCAGCTCAAGATGTGAAGATCTTGGTGAGACAAAGGGAAGAAACGAAAATCGTTTCTTCTCATTGTCTCGCTGATAAAACTTTCTCTTAAGCTGAAGTTATTGAGTAAATGATCCGTGTAGATATCGTCGTACCAGGTGAGAATTTCCTTGTAAAACCAGCTACTCTCTTGTACCATTAAGATAACATATGCAGTGAAAATAATGGTCAATGCTGGGTGGTTTTTGGCAGCGCTTACTAGGCTTGACCACCAGCTCTTTGTGCTTGATATTTTGGTTTTTTTGCCGTAGCCAAGGCGTATTGATTGCAGTAAGACTGCTGCTAAAACAACTAAAATAAAGATGAATATTGTGTGTGAAATATTGTTGTAATCTCTAGCACTGGTGGTGAAATAAGTGGAAATTGTTTGGTGGAGCTGGTTGGCGCTTTGGCTTGCGCGAAGCCATAGTGATAAGCCTGTTCCGATGATTAAGGCGATGCAAGAGAGGCCAGCCAGCCAGCAACTCCAGCGTTGTTCAAACACAACAGTTTTTGTTTGCATTGTTAGTGAATCACGAGCTCTGGCATGCTCTTGACAGCGTCATCAATTGCTTTGACTTGAGTGAGAAAGCTCTCGAGTTGTCCAAGCGGTAAGGCGCTAGGTCCATCGCAGCGTGCAAGATCAGGCTCAGGATGAGATTCAAGGAAAAGTCCGGCGAGTCCTACGGCTATGCCTGCTCTGGCGAGCTCGACGATCTGGCTGCGACGGCCACCGGAAGCTGCTCCGCCAGGATCTCGGCACTGGAGGGCGTGGGTGACATCAAAAATCAGAGGAAGTTCATCACAGCACCGCTTCATCACTCCGAAGCCGAGCATGTCCACCACAAGGTTGTCGTAACCGAAGTTGCTGCCCCGCTCGCAGATCAGCAGCTGTTCGTTGCCGCATTCACGGAATTTCTCTACAAGGTTGCCCATCTGGGACGGGCTAAGAAATTGTGGTTTTTTGATGTTGATCACTGCGCCGGTGCGGGCCATTGCTTCCACCAGATCGGTCTGACGGGCGAGAAAGGCCGGTAGCTGGATGATGTCGCAAATTGCGGCTGCAGGAGCTGCTTGCTCAGCACTGTGGACGTCTGTAATCACAGGGATCCGATGGACTTCCTTGACCGCGTCGAGGATCTTCAGTCCCTCGTCCAAGCCAGGGCCTCGGTAGGAATGGATCGATGACCGATTTGCCTTGTCGTAGGACGCTTTGAAGACCAGCGGAATGTTGAGCCTTTGGCAGATCTGCTTGTATTGCCCTGCGATCTCTAAGGCGAAGTCTTTTGACTCCAAGACGTTGACTCCGCCGATCAATACAAATGGAGCGTCGTTAGCGAACGTGATCGACTCGAGGGTGACCTGCCGTGCGGTCATGGTGTCTCTGCTGAGGGCGGCAGCTTAGGTCTCACTCTTGCGTTGGCCGTAACCTTCGCTCTAGCGAGAGCAACCTGTGGTGACGGAGAGTTCGATTCCGATCTTTATTGGTTATGACCCGCGAGAGCGAGCTGCCACCAACGTTTTAATCGACAGCCTCTACCAATCGAGTTCTGCTCCCTTGGCGATCACCCCTTTAGTGACTCCACAGCTTGAAGCTCAGGGTTTGTTTTGGCGGGAACGTGACCCAAAGCAAAGCACTGCTTTTTCATTCACGCGTTTTCTGGTCCCTTATCTAATGGGATACCAGGGCTGGGCTCTGTTCATGGACTGCGACATGCTCTGCCGTGGCGACATCAAGGCGCTCTGGGATCAACGTGACGATGGTTATGGGGCCATGTGTGTTCAGCATGAGCATGTGCCTGGAGAAACAGTGAAGTTCCTTGGCGAGGTGCAGAGCGCTTATCCCAAGAAGAATTGGAGCTCGCTGATGCTGCTCAACTGCAGTCGTTGTACTCAACTCACTGTGGATTACGTCAACACCGCAACTGGTTTGGAGTTGCATCGTTTCCATTGGCTTGACGGCGATCACATGATCGGAGCGCTTGATTCGAAATGGAATCATCTGGTCGATGTTCAGGAGGCCCCCGCTCGGGCAGTGGCGGAAGGTGGACCGCGACTGCTGCACTGGACGCTTGGTGGTCCCTGGTTCAGAGAACAGCGCTCGATGGGAGGTGCATTGGCGGCTGAGTGGTTTGGCGCTCGTGATGACGCCATGAAGCTCTGGGATTAGACGGCCATGGAGTCTTTGACCATTCAACGATCGGTGGTGGCGGTCCCAGCCCGGCTCGCTTCATCGCGTCTACCTGGCAAGGTGCTGGCTGAAATCGGTGGCTTGCCGATGATTCAGCGGGTTTTGGATCGGTGTGCGCAGGCGGATGGGCCTGATGCCGTTGTGCTCTGCACCGACAGCAATCGCTTGCACGACCTCGCCACAGGCTGGGGTTATTCCGTGCTGATGACCTCTCAGAACTGCAGTTCAGGTAGTGAGCGCATCGCTTCGGTTGCTGATCAGCTTGTGGCGCTGGCTTGGGGAGAGCATGCTGAGCATTGGAATGCATCTCATCGGCATCAACGCCTTCAAAGCACTGCTGTGATCAATGTGCAGGGGGACCAGCCTTTTCTTGATTCTGCTGTTGTGTCGCAGATGGTTGATGAGTTTGCACAGCGTGATCCAGTGCCGGCTGTTGTTACTCCGGTGTATCGGCTCAATCCCGACACCATCCATAACCCTGCTGTTGTGAAGACGCTGCTCGCTCATGATGGACGGGCCCTCTATTTTTCCCGTTCCGCGGTTCCTCATGTGAGGGATGTTGATCCATCTGATTGGCATCAGCACGCGGATTACTGGGGGCACGTAGGGATGTACGGGTTTCGCGGGGATGTTCTGGCTGGCTGGGATCAACTGCCAGTGTCTCCGCTGGAAGATCTGGAACGTTTGGAGCAGTTGCGTTTGATCGAAGCCGGTCACACGATTGCCACGTTTTCTGTCGAGGGAACATCCTTGTCGGTGGATACACCAGAACAGTTGGGAGAGGCCCGCCGTCTGGCGGTTGGTGCCGACTAAATCACCATGCCGAGAATGTTGACCCGCCACTTGTTCAGGCTTTCTGCAGTTGCAGTCGTTCTGCTGATTTTGTTTTTATTGATTCAGGACTTTTATCTGCTGGATGCAGAACCTATTGGCGGAGATGCGGTTCAGAATGTTCGATCAGGTTTGAATCTGGCTAAATATGGTGTTTACAGTGAATCTCGAATTTCTGAACTAGTTGTTCCAGGATACAGGCGAGAACCGTTTCCTAATGTTGTGCTTGCGGTTTATTTGAGGGTTGCTGAGGCTGTTCAGCCAGGTTTTTTGGATCAGGTTGGAGAGCCTTTCAGTCAGTCTTTTCTTCTGTTCTTGAAGACTATCAATTTGTTCTGGGCGGGTTCTCTGTTTCTTGCACTGTGGTTGAGCTCTCGATTGGTTTTTACGCCAATGTATGCAGCTAACTTCTTGGCAGCTGCGCAAATTGCTTTAGTGAATCATTTTTTTGTGATTGGACAGATTCGGCGAATGAACACTGAGCTGATTGCTGCAGCTATTCTTGTTTGGTTGGGTGTCGTTTTGTTGGTGGCCTCGCGCCAAAAATCCAGACGATGGCTTTTGGCTGCTGGATTAGTGCTGGGATCGATGGCATTGACCAAATCTTCGGTTGCGTATGTAGCAATTTTAGTTTTGCCACTTATTGCTTTTTTGATATCAGGATTGAGTCAACGTTTTTGGAGTTTGCTGATTACTTTTTCGCTAGGTTTCTTGCTGATTGTTGGTCCGTGGGCTGTTCGTAACCAGATTTATTTTTCTAAGTTCGCCATCGCCAAAGGTGGTGGAGACGTGTTGCTGATTAGATCTGTTTTCAATCAGATGAATCTGCAAGAATTTCGTGATTCTTTCTATGCTTTTTCGCCGAACGTTGTTCGCCGTGATCTGTTGGGCCCCTTGATGGGGCTTTCTGATGAGGAGCTGTCATGTGACGGAAGGTTGGCTGTGTTTGAGCGTTATTTGGAATGCGATCGTGTGGCTTTAAAGCAAGAACGCTATGGGGATGTTCGTTCTCTTTATCAAAGGGGCAAAAGGGCCCTTCCTTACGAGTTGTCTCTCAATGACAGTGAGCGGAAGGCGTATGCACTGCGGGAATTTAGTAGGAATCCACTCAATGTTTTAACAACAAGCATTCCCCTTTCTTGGAGGGGCTTCTGGGGTTTTCGTTCTCGGTATTGGAATGGGGTTCTTTTGAATGCATTCGCCTTTCCTGCGCTTTTCCTTTCTCCTATTTTGTCGATTGTTCAGCGACGCCTGTCGTGGTTGATGGTGTCTGTCGTACCCATTTCCCTTTTTGGATTTTATGCTTTAGTGAGTCACTTTTTGCCGAGGTATTCGCTGCCAATTGCTCCAATTTCAGTGCTTTGTCTCACGATGTTGATGGTGAGTATTTTTGGTTGTATTTTTACACGTTTCCGCCCAGGAGAGGCCCCTCCAGTCAGGTTGATTTAGGGATCGACTTCTAATTTGCTTTACTTTGCGCGCTTATCAATCATGTCAGCAAGCAGCGCAAACATGGCAATGTTCAGACTGGCAAATCCAAGAAGAACGGTTTTATCTGTGAGATTGTTTAGGATTGTTAGGTCGTAGGCTCCGCTGATGACGAACAAGGCTCCCAGGACCACGATAAGGGGTGACAGCAGACGCATTGGTGCGAAGTACATGCCTGTGCGTAGGATTAATTGGGTGAATCTCAACGTGTCTTTTACTGGTTTGATATGGCTTTTACCGACTCGTTTGGCATAACTGATGGGTGTGAATTCAACGGCGTATCGATTTCTGAGAAGGCAGATAGTGATGGTTGTTGTAAAGCTAAAACCATCAGGAAGCAGCTTAAGAAAATCCAGAGCTCGATCGCGTCTGAAAATTCTCAAGCCTGAGTTCATATCAGGTACGTCAGTGCCGCACAGGAATGACACCCATGGCACCAGAATCATTTTCGGAATCGATCGGATCTTGGAGTAATCAACATTGGCTCCTATGCGAGCACCAACAACCATATCGAGGTCTTTCTTTGTAATTCTCTCGATCAGTTCTGGAATGCGTTCATTGGGATAAGTTCCATCAGCATCAGTGATGCAGATATAGTCTTTTTGGCTGCGTCGGATGCCTGTTTTTAAAGCGGCTCCATAGCCCTGGTTGCGTTTGTGATGCACGACCAAGACGTTTCTATTCTCCTCTTCGGATGTCAGCGCATTGAGAACATGTTCGGATCCGTCTGAAGATCCGTCGTTGACGCAAATAATCTCAATATCTTCGGACTCTGATTGCTTAACTGATGAAAGAATCGATTCAATGGTTTCGCGAATTGCGTTTTTTTCGTTGTAACAAGGAATGATTATTGAAGTCGACATCGATCGTTCTCTCGTCTTTTCACAGTAATTCACAGCTGCTTGCCTGCTGCCTCGATCACCGATGCAGAAAACTTGTAGGCCCCTCAAAATTAATTTTGACTGGTTTCCATTCGAGAGGTGCTGTTTGATGGATGTGGGTTAAGGCTCTATTTGCAGGTCATTGTCATGACCATCCCATCCAGCGGTCAGCCACTTCGCCTTTGGCCGATGCCTGTCCTTGCAATCTTCCCCCGTCGCTGAGAACAGTGCTCATGAAGGTCGGAACGGGTTTGACACTGCCGGTGATCTACCAGCCTCTGCTCCAATCCCTGGCGAAACAGTTTCATGATCAGGGTGAAGGGCGCCTGGCGCTTGTTGGTGGTGCGGTTCGTGATGCACTTCTGCATCATCAACTTGGCGAACCTTGGCGAGTACCTCCTGATCTTGATCTCGTAGTTGAGGGGTCCACTGATGGGTTGTTGAGTCGTCTTCAGGACACCTTTGGTCCTAAGAGGGTGACGAACGTGCTCGTGCATCATCAATTCGGCACGGCGGAGTTGCGGATCGATGGTGTTCTGATCGACCTCGCTGCAGCACGCACCGAGACTTACACAGCGCCAGGGCAGAACCCCTGTGTTCAGCATGGCTCACTGGACGAGGATCTGGCTCGTCGGGACTTCACGATTAATGCCATGGCGCTGGTGCAGGATCCAGACGGCAGTCAGCTACTGATCGATCCTCACGGAGGTCAGGAGCATCTGGCCCTGAGCCATCTCGCTTTCCTGCATGGCCGCAGCGTGGAGGATGACCCCACCAGAGTGGTCAGGGCAGCGCGGTATGGCGCAAGGCTGGGTTTTCGCCTCGCCCCGGAAGCTTTGCGTCAGGTGGAGTTCACCCTCTCTGTCTGGCCTTGGGCCTGGCAATTTGGCGATGCTGCCGATGTTGTGCCGCCGGCGCTTGGAACTCGGTTGCGCATGGAGTTGGAACTTCTACTGGATCGGGAACCCTGGGCAGAGGCCTTGGCTCTACTACAGGCTTGGTCCGCCATGCCGCTACTGGACCCCTGGCTGCAAACAGAGCCGAAGCTGACACGGCGTCTGGGCTGGGCTTCCCGTCTCGGACTTCCAGCCATGGCTGCACTGGTCGCAGCAGCCTCTGATCCGATTGCTTTGGCCCAGCGCCTGCAGATGCCTCTTCAGCAGCGGCGCTGGCTGGAGGAGCTGCTTGAGCTGCGCAGCTGGTTGTTGCAGGAGGTGTTCTCGCACTCCTGGTCCGACTGGGACGCCCTGGAGTGGACCCGAAAAATTGAAGCCGGACGCTGGTCTGTTGAGGCGGTTGCGCTTGCTGTGGTGGATAACCCACCTTGCCGGCGACCGCTGCTGCGCTGGTGGGGGCGCTGGCGGCATGTGGTGTCTCCGATCAGTGCCCGGGAGCTGATGGCAGAGGGACTGCGTCCCGGTCCTGAGCTGGGGGAGGCTTTGCGTCAGGCGCGTGAGCAGGTTTTGGCAACGATGCGTTGAGATCTTTTGGCTGATGTCAAGCCGAGGTCACTTGCTTTGTGGTGTCAGTCGTTGCGATCCCGCCAACCGTTCTGACGCAGAGAGCTCCAGTCGCCACGGGCTTGCAGGATTCGTTCCGCCAGCTCGCGCACGGCTCCATGGCCACCACCGCGACGTAGCACCGCATCGGCCTGATGGCGTAAGGGGCGACAGGCGTCGCACGGTGCAATCAGCAGGCCAACACTGGGGCGTACTGCTAGGTCATTGAGATCGTCCCCGAGGAACGCAGTGCGCGCTTTGCTCACCCCTAGTTGTTGCTGCAGGTGCGTCAGCGCGGGCGGTTTGTCCTTGATGCCTACCAGGCAGTGCTGGATGTCCAGCTGGCGAGCGCGCACCTCGGTGGCTCCGCCCATGCCTCCGCTGAGGAAAGCAAGCTGCAGGCCCTTTTGCTGCAACAGACGCAGACCGAGTCCGTCGCGCACATCAAACCGTTTCTGCAGCTTTCCTTGAGCATCGAACCAGAGCCCACCATCGGTGAGCACACCATCCACATCCATTACCAGCAGTTCGAGTGCAGCAAGTGGCCTGCGATGCCTGTACCAGTTCCACTCACGCAGTAGTCGTCGCATCGGATGGTCTCTGTTCAGGCGAGCCCCGCCTGCACCAGGTCATGCAGACGTAGCAGGCCAAGCAGCACGTGATGCTGATCCACCACCGGCAGCACCGAGATCGGTTTACGCCTGTTGTGCTCCATTCGTTGGATGGCATCAACCGCTAGCAGGTCGGTGGAGACGGTGATCGGGTCAGACGTCATCAGATCTTGAGCGTTGAGATTCGGCCAGCGTTCAGGGCCGTGGTCGCGCAGAGCCCGACGCAGATCGCCATCGGTGATCAGGCCTAAAAGGCGTCTGGGAGTTTGCGGATCCTCCACCCAACTGCTGCCGATGGCTCCCTGGGTGAGTCGGCTGATCACTTCAGGTAGAGGAGTGTCTGGGGTGATCGGTTGCAGGTTCGACACCGGCACCATCAGATCGGCGACGGTCATGGTGAGCTGCTTGCCGAGTGATCCGGCTGGATGATTGATGGCGAAATCGGCTGGTGAGATGCCTCGCCTTTGCATCCAAACGGCTGCCAGGGCATCGCCGATGGCCATGGCAACTGCCGTACTGGCGGTTGGAGCCAGGTTTAGAGGACACACCTCACGATCCACGGATGCCTCCAGCACCACATCGCTGCCATGGGCCAGAGAAGAGTGAGCACTGCCCACCAGGGCAATGCGCGCAGAGCCGCGTCGCCTCAGATGTGGCATCAGTTCCAGCAACTCAGCGGTTTCGCCACTGTTTGAAAGCAGTAAACAGACATCATCCGGAGCCACAACTCCCAGGTCGCCATGGAGCGCATCCAGGGGGTTGAGGTAAAGGGCCATGAGCCCGATCGACGAAAACGTAGCGGCGATCTTTCGTGCCACGATCCCGCTCTTGCCAACACCGGTGATCACCAGCTTTGCTTTGCGGTCGGCGCAACGCGCCAGCAGGCTTAAAGCTCCCTCCACCTGAACAGCACTCAGACGCTCTGCAGCCGCTGCGATTGCAGCCGCTTCTTCCTGCAGGCAGCGGGTAAGGGCGGACACGCTCAAACCGTAAAACTTGAGGCATTCTCAATCACGAAAGGGCTTTGCTCATTTCAGTTCTGGCAATCTGAGTAATCTCACGACCCGTCTCTCTTGGCAGGATTGACTCCTCGTCTGGCATCCCCCTGGGTTGATCTGCTGCTTCCACTTTCGCTTTCCGGTCTGTTGTGGGAGCGAAGCGGAAATCCAGCCGGGATGGTTTTGATCCTGGCGATCTGGTGTGGTCTCAAATTTCTGCGCTGGTTGCCTTCAGAACCGGTGTATGGCGTGTTGATCGGCGTTTTGGTTGTGAGCCTCAGTGCCGTTATTCATCCCATCAGCGGGTCGGCCCCCACGGATCTCATCCTGGTGTTGCTGGCCTTCGCGGCTGGTCTGCAGCAGTCAAAAGCGCAATGGAGGGGAGGGCTTTGGTTTGTTCTGGCCACGGTGATCGTCTCGCTGCCCTTCGTGGAATTCGATCGGTTCAATAGCAATCTCGACGCCATTCCCTGGTCGGTTTTGCGTGATGCTTTGCCACAGGAGGCTGTCCGCATCCAGAGGATCACGAACAATCGCTCAGGTTATCTCTACGGACTGTTCGCTCTGGTTGGCTACGGGCTTTATCGGTCCGAAGTACGCCCCTGGCTGTCTCGGTTGGCCGTAGTTGTCGGGGTATTCAGTTTCGTTTTGGCCCTGGGGGCGGCATCGCGTGCGGCACTTCTGTTTCCTATCGCAGCCCAGATCTTCACTGAGTTGTGCTGGTGGAATCGACAGTGGGTGGCTAGGCGAGCGAAGTCATTGGCAGGAACCATCTTGGTGTTGTCTTTGCTGTTCAACCTGGCTCTGTATGCGCCTGGCAGTCCAATGGTCGCTGAGGAGCCAAGCGATGTTGGGCGCGCACAGGTGGCGCAGTGCTTTGTGAGCCAATCACTGCGTTCTCTGCCTGATTTGTTGATAGGACAGGGTTATGACCGAGTCTCGGATCACTGCGCAAGCAAGGTGTTTCTTCCTGATCGCACCAGCGGTATTCCCCATGCTCACAATGTGTTCTTGCATGCGCTGGCCGACCAGGGTGTGATCACGCTGATTCTGATGCTCGTTGCACTGAGCTTGGTCTTTCAGCGTCTGTTCTCGGGTCTCGCCGGTGATGCCGGATCACTCTGCAGGACAGGCCTGGCCTGTGCTTTGTTCATTCTGGCCTCCTCATTGGTGGAGTCCACGCTGCTCAAAACATCGCTGCAGCAGGTGATTAGCGGTTATTTGCTAGCCATTGCCTGGGTGGCTCCATTGCCGTTGAAACAGGAGAACTTCCGTACCATCGGCTCATGAGTTTTCTTGCCGGCCTCAACGACGCCCAGCGCCGGGCGGTGGATCACCATGAAGGGCCCTTGCTGGTGGTTGCCGGAGCAGGCAGCGGCAAGACCCGCGCCCTCACCCATCGCATCGCCCATCTGATCGGTGAACACGGAGCCGACCCATCCCAGATCCTTGCGGTGACGTTCACCAACAAGGCGGCCCGAGAGATGAAGGAGCGGCTGGAGCTGTTGCTGGCTCAGCGGCTGGCGCAGAGTCAGTTCGGGCAGCCCTGGAGCACGTTGCCGCCGGTGGAGCAGCGACAGCTGCGATCGCGCATCTACCGCGAGGTCACCAAGGAGCTATGGATCGGCACCTTTCATGCGTTGTTTGCGCGCATGCTGCGCTACGACATCGACAAGTTCAAAGACAAGGATGGGCTCACCTGGACGAAGCAGTTTTCGATCTACGACGAGGCCGATGCCCAGAGCCTCGTTAAGGAGATCGTGACCCAGGAGCTGCAGCTCGATCCGAAGCGCTTTGAGCCTAAGAAAGTGCGTTGGGCGATTAGCAACGCCAAAAATCAGGGCTGGCTGCCGGACCAGATGGAAGCTAATTCCGAAGGGCAGCGGGGCAAGCTTGCAGCGGATGTTTACCGGCGCTACCGCAAGGCACTGGCTGCTAACAACGCTCTCGATTTCGACGATCTGCTGCTGCTTCCCGTGCAGCTGCTGCAGCAGAACGAGCAGGTGCGTAGCTACTGGCATCGCCGCTTCGCGCACGTGCTGGTGGATGAATATCAAGACACCAACCGCACCCAGTACGACCTGATCAAGCTGCTGGTGACCGATGGCAAGGATCCCCAGGGTTACGAGAACTGGTCGGGTCGTTCGGTGTTCGTAGTGGGGGATGCCGACCAGAGCATTTACAGCTTCCGTGCCGCCGATTTCACGATCTTGATGGGCTTTCAGGACGACTTCGGCGACCAGGCGCCTGACGACGCCACCCGCACGATGGTGAAGCTGGAGGAGAACTACCGTTCCACCGCCACGATTTTGGAGGCGGCCAACGCGCTGATTGCCAACAACAGCGAGCGCATCGACAAGGTGCTGCGGCCCACGCGTGGCGAAGGCGAGCTGATTTCACTCACCCGCTGCGATGACGAGATTGCCGAGGCTGAAGCTGTGGTGCATCGGTTGCGCATGATGGAAGCGGCCAACCCCGAGCTCAGCTGGGGGGATATGGCCTGTCTGTATCGCACCAACGCCCAGTCGCGGGCTCTTGAGGAATCTCTGGTGCGCTGGCGTATCCCCTACGTGGTGGTGGGCGGTCTGCGCTTCTATGACCGGCGTGAGATCAAGGATGTGCTCGGTTATCTGCGCTTGATGATCAACCCGGCTGACACCGTCAGCCTGTTGCGAGTGATCAATGTCCCGAAGAGGGGCATCGGTAAAACCACCATCCAGCGGCTCACGGATGCAGCCAACCAGTTGGGCATCCCGCTCTGGGATGTGGTGAGTGACCCTGAAGCGGTGCGCTCCTTGGGAGGGCGATCGGCCAGAGGGCTGTTGCAGTTCTGTGAATTGATCAATGGTCTGCGAGAAAGCGTTCACAACACGGCGCCTTCGGAACTGATCCAGCAGGTGATGGAGCAGAGCGGCTACGTGAGCGAGCTGATCACTGAGGGCACCGATGAAGCGGAGGAGCGTCGTCGCAACCTGCAGGAACTGGTCAATGCCGGTCTGCAGTATCAGGAAGAGAATGATGAAGGCGATCTTGAGGGCTTTCTGGCATCGGCTGCCCTGGCCAGTGATGCCGACAGCAAGGACACGGCCGCTGACCGGGTGACCTTGATGACGCTGCACAGCAGCAAGGGTCTGGAGTTTCCTGTGGTTTGCCTGGTGGGCATGGAGCAGGGACTCTTTCCCAGCTACCGATCCTTGGACGACCCAGCCTCCTTGGAGGAAGAGCGCCGCCTTTGTTATGTAGGCATTACCCGGGCCAAAGAACGGCTGTTCCTTTCCCATGCCAGTGAGCGCCGTCTCTGGGGAGGGATGCGTGAACCGGCAGTGCCGAGTGTTTTTCTGTCCGAACTGCCGGAAGGGCTGGTACAGGGTGAAATTCCTCGCTCCGGCGGAGCAGCCATCCGCCGGGAACAGCGCTTGGATCGCCTCACTCGCGTGGATCGGGACAAGCCCAATGGCAGCAGTGCGCCCGCCAACGCCGTGCGCCGTCGTCAGGCGGGCCCTGCGCCTGGAAAGAGCTGGAGTGTGGGCGATCGAGTGATGCACAGCAGCTTCGGGGAAGGCGAAGTCACACACACCTTCGGGAGCGGCGAGAAGGTTTCGATCGCGGTGAAATTTGCCGGGATGGGCCCCAAGATCCTCGATCCTCGCCTGGCGCCGATTGAAGCCCTTGATCAATGAAGTCGGTCTGGATCAGCGTTGTTGCACGCTGCCGATTTCGGTCCAAGCCGTGTTGGGGTGAGACATCAGCTGCTGGGCGATATGGGCGTTCACGCTGATCAGCAATGGCCCGCAGGTTTGCGGATCCACCAGCAGCTCGAGCAAGGCTTGATGCTCCATGCTCCTTGGCTCGATGCTTGCCAGCTGCAGATCCACATCTCCGTTGTCCAGCAAGCTCCAGGCTCGTCGGTTGGCGGGGGCCAGGCTGCTTGCGTAGCCCTTGGCCAGTAATGAGAGAGCTTCAGGAACTGCAGGGATCTGGGAGCCATTGAGCACCACTTTCAGGCCCGGATTGCGCAACATTTCGCCCAGATGGCCCAGCAGTCCGAAGCCGGTGATGTCGGTCGCCGCATGGATGGCATTTGGATGCTCGCTTTGCAGCTCCAGAAGCTCCTCCAGCAAGACGTGCTGGCTCGTGCCCATTTGTTCGAGAGCTAAATCCAGAGCTGGAGCTGGAGCAGCACCGGTCATGGCCGCGGCAAACAGCACTCCTGTTCCCAGCGGACGACTGAGCAACAGTCGGTCTCCGGCCCGAAGCCCTGCCTTGGGCCAGAACAGATCAACGGCTTGGCCGCTGACACTTAGTGTCACCTGGACAGCCCGGCTGAGAGGTGGTTGGGCGAAGCCATCGCGGGTCTCCAGCGTGTGACCACCGATCAGTTGGGCGCCCTGGGGATCAAGGGCGGAGCGGATGCCCGCCAGGGTCTGGGCCAGCAGGGTCTCTTGGGTGGATTCTGTGGTTTGGGGCAGGGTGACCACGACCTGGGCAGCCAGCACGCGCGAACCGCAGGCCCAGAGGTCGGAGCAGGCATGCAGGGCAGTGAGTCGTCCGTTGAGCCAAGGGTCACTGACCAGGGCTGGAAAGCCATCCACGCTTTGCAGCACTGGAGCCATCCCCACGGCGGTGTTCAACGGCAGTACTGCGGCATCTTCGGGTTGCATTCCCAGCGTTGCGATGCCGGCGTGCTGCAGGGCACTTTCCAGGGGCCCAGCGGGAAGCTTTGCTGCGCAGCCCCTGCAGGCCATTGCTTCGGTGCTGTCCATGGATCTGCTGCGCCGAAACATCGCCATGAAGCGCGCATCAATGGCCGATTTGAGGCGCCATAGCAGGGGGTGAGGGCCGATCAGGCGTGATCCCCGTAGTCCCCAGGCAGTAGGTTGCCCTTTGTTGAACCCGCCCAGCAGTTGCAGCGCCTGGCGTTGAGGGCGCCAGCGTCGCAAAGGTCGACCTTCGCAAGCTGCTTCCAGGTTGCGGGCCAATGGCGCGGCGGCCCTCACGGCCCAGACTCCTGACGGGGCACGCGGCTGCGCATCGATCACAGCGCAGTCGCCTGCAGCGAAGAGCTTGGGGTGTCCAATCACCTGCAGGCTCGCCTCGGTGCGGATCCGGCCGCTGCTTGGGCAGCAAGGCAGGCCACTGGAGGCCAGCCAGTGGGGTGCTCGGCTGCCGGTGCAAACAAGTCCTGGAGTTGTCTTGAGCTCTTCTGTTGGATCCAGCTTGCTTGTTTCAAGGATCTGGATGGAGGCTTCCCGTAGAGCTCTGATCAAAGCGGGTTTCAGATGCCTAGGGCGGACCCGCAGCAGAAGAGGACGCCTGGGCCAGCGCTGCCTGAGAGCCAAGACCGTCTCCACTGCGGCCAGGCCGCTGCCCACCACCTGAAAACTTGAGGATGCAAAACCTGTGTCGACAATCAGCTGGTCCTGGTCGGTCAGGAAGGCCAGTGCTGGCTCCAGCGGCTTGATTGGCACTAGTCCGGAAGTTGGCGCTGGGCTTATTGAAGTTTCAGCACCCAGGTTGAGGCTGAGGCGCTCGTAGGACAGTGCTGGCCGCTGATCCAGCTGCAGCTGCTGGTTCTGAAGGTCTAGTCCGGTGATCTTGGCCACTACCAGTGCCACGCCGGCTTGATCGGCCAAGTCGCGCAGGTCGATGGCTACCTGCGAGCGTTGATAGATCCCTGCGATCAGGCCAGGCACCATGCCTGAATAAAGGGCGGTGCTGGTTCGGCTCACCAGCGTGATCAGTTCCTTGGGGCGCTTGCTGGGTTGCATGGCCCAGCGGCGCAACACCAGCGCGTGGCTATGTCCGCCACCGGCCAGCATAAGACCACTCATCCGGGGTCGTTGTAGCCAGCTGGATTGGCCGATTGCCAGGCCCAGCCATCGCGGCAGATGTCGTCGAGGTCGCGTTGCGTTTGCCAGCCGAGCCGTTGAAGAGCCAAAGCGGGATCGGCAACCGTGATGGCTGCGTCCCCATCGCGGCGGGCCACCAGGTCGTAGGGCACTTGGCGACCGCTGGCGCGTTCAAAGGCATGCACCACCTCCAGCACCGAAGCTCCCTGACCACTGCCCAGATTGAGGGTGAGCAGTTGAGTTGGTTCAGCAAGCAGGCAGTCGAGGGCAGCCTGGTGGCCTTCCGCCAGATCCATCACGTGGATGTAATCGCGGATGCAGGTGCCGTCGCTGGTGGGCCAGTCGCCTCCAAACACCTGGAGAGATTCGCGCCTGCCCACGGCCACCTGACTCAGAAACGGGAACAGGTTGTTGGGGGTACCCAGCGGATCTTCTCCAATCTTGCCGCTGGGGTGGGCTCCCACGGGATTGAAATAACGCAGGCAGGCAATGCGCCATTGATTGGCAGCGCTGGCGGCAAGGTCTTGCAGCAGCTGTTCAACCGCTGCCTTGGAGTGTCCATAGGGGTTGATCGGCTGAATGGGCGCTGTCTCCGGGATCGGTACGCGTTCCGGGTAGCCGTAAAGCGTGGCGCTGCTGCTGAACACCAGGGTGTGACAGCCATGGGCGTTCATGGCATCCAGCAGGCAGCGGCTGCCAGTCAGATTCACGTCCCAGTAGTGCAGCGGTTCACGCACCGATTCACCGACGGCTTTCAGTCCGGCGAAGTGGATCACAGCATCAATCGGTGCGCCTTCAGAAGCTGCCTTGGAAAACAGCGCGTCAAGGTAGGCCTGATCGCGGATGTCTCCTCGTCGAACCTGCAGGCGGACTTGGGATGACTGGGAGTCAAGCTGGGCGAGTGCAGACACCCGTTTCAGGGCAAGTGGGGTGCTGTTGCTGAAGTCGTCGAGCACCAGCAAGTTGTGACCTGCCTGTAAGAGCACGACACAGGTATGGCTACCAATGAATCCAGCCCCGCCTGTGATCAGCAGTCGTGCCATGGATCACGCCCCTCAACCAGTCGAATCTATTGGCCATGGATCAAGTGCACTGCGCGTATAAGGCACTGGATTTGACTCTGGCGGTGGTTCATCAGCCACAGACAACAAGCATGAGACCCTGATCGAATGAGGGTTTTGATTTTCACGTCGAGTGGTGGCACAGCCCATGACGCCGCTGCTTATGCGTTGGAGGCCTGGCTTAAGCAATGGGATCCAACCGGTGAGGTGTGGGTTGAGCATGTGCTGGAAAATGCCAGCGTTTTTACCCGCGCGGGAGTTGCTCTCTACAACTGGATTCAGCGCCATGGGCCCTGGATGCATCAGATCTATTGGCGTGTTGTGGAATGGGAAGACGTCACCAAGCCAGGAACCTTGCTCGCCGGGCGCTTTTATGTGATTCGTCTGTTGCGGCGTTTGCAGCCTGATCTGTTGATCTCCACCCACCCCCATATCAACCGCGGTCACTTCGATCTGGCGAAGCGGGTCGTGCCCGGTTTGCGCTGCATCACCTGCTGTACTGAGTTGGAAGGCGGTTTTGGTTTCAGTCGCAACTGGCTGACGCGAAGGGCCGAAGCGTTCTGGACCCTCTCCCAGGAAGTCAGCGATGATGTACGCAGGCGTGGTTATCGCGCCTTGCCGACGCCGGCTCTGGGGCCGTTGTTTGATCCCGCCTTTGAAGAGGAACTGGAGCGCGAGATTTCAGAGAGTGATGTCGAGCCTCTACCACTCCTGGTGCTGGGGGCTGGGGCCAACGGGGCCAACAACCACATTCGTTTGCTGGAGACGCTGCTGCCCTTGGCGGGGATGATCAGGGTTGTCGCCCTCTGCGGCCGTCGTCAGGCGGCATTTCGGCAGGTGCAGGAATGGGCGGCGCAGCATTCTCAGCTGAAGGTTGAGCCGTTGGCTTTTCAAGGCCCAGCAGCGATGGCATCGCTTTACAGAACAGCCTGGGCCATGGTGGCGCGGCCTGGTGCAAGAACATCCACTGAAGCTCTGGCCTCTGGCTGTGTGCTGATTTTCAATGGCTTTGGCACAACCATGCCTCAGGAATTATTGGCTCGCCGCTATTTCCAGGCCCGCGAGATTGATCGCTGTATCCGTCAGCCAAAGGATCTTGTCGCACTGTGTCGGAGCTGGCTTGAGCAGCCGCACCAGTATCAACAGCTGAAGGCACGCATGCAGCGTCACCGACTCAGCGCCGACAGAGACGCGATACGTCAGCTTCTCTTCCATGGTCCAAAGGCACTGGTCTGATGTGGGTTCAGTTTTTTCGCCAAGAGTTGGATGAGTTAGTGAAGTTGATTTATTCGCGCCTAAGAGGTGTGAATTTCTCCCTTAACTGTTCCTAGATCTGTCCAGTGGCCAAGAGATCCAGTCGCCTGTTTCGCTATCTCTGGGGCGGCCAGCTGATTTCCAATCTGGGAACTCAGACGAGTCTCTATGGAATCGGGCTTTGGTTGTTTGCTCAGTCGGGCCAACTCCTCGATTTTGGTTTGGTGGCCATGGTGGTGCAGGCGGCACGTTTGCTGGCGTTGCCGCTGTTTTTGCGCGTTTTCCCGGCATGGCGTCCAGGGCGTTTGATGGTGCTCTGCCATGCCACGGGAGCAGTGTGCACTGCTTTGTCGGCTGGTGTGTTGCTCGGCTCTTCCGCTGATGAGCCACCTTGGTTGCTCGGCGTTTTAGCGATTCAAGCTTTGGCCGCTGTGGCTGAAGCCTTGTTGGTGGTGCGTCTCTCCAGCCTGATTCCGCTGCTGATCTCCGATCAAGAGCGTTTACAGCGAGCCAATGGATTGTTCGCCACCGTGGATGGCTTAGTGATCACCATGGCTCCCTTCCTGGGGAGCTGGCTTGTCGCCAGTCAGGGCCTGGGAGGTGTGCTGCTGCTCGATGGCATCAGTTTTTTGTTTGCCCTGTTGAGCGTTGTGGTGGCTCCCTGGTTTCAGGCTGCGCAGCAGTTCGATTGGGTTGCACCGACGGCGTCGAATCAGCTCATGGCTCCTCGCACGTGGAATCGTTTGCTTGCGCTCTGGAAGCGCTCATTTCCAGCGCGCTCAGCTCTAGTGATCACTGCACTCACGGCATTTGTCTACGCCTCTTTAGAAGTGCTGTTTCCTGCTTGGGTGGCGCTGGCCTATGCGCCTGAGCGGATGGGTTGGGTCCTGATCACAGGCTGCTTGGGGTATTTGATCGGGTTTGCTGGCTGGCGATGGCGATTGGGGCAGCACTGGCGAACTGTCCTGCCTTTGAGCCTGATCATCCAGGCGCTGATCTTGATGGGTACTGGCTTGCAAGCCTTTGCGCATCGACCCGTGGTTTGGTTTGGAGCTGTCTTGGTGTTCAGTGCAGCCTTGCCCGTTGTGATGGCATCAATTCACCAAGCCTGGGTGACCCTGGCTCCCCGGGAAGCACTGCCTCGCTACTTTTCACTGCGCTACGGCTGCGAATGGTCAACCCGGTTGTTTGCCTTTCTGGGCGTACCACTGCTGGTTGACTACGGTTTGCGCCCGGCACTCGCATGGCCCGTGTGGCCAGCTTGGTTAACAGAGAGTCTTGGCACCGGGGAGGGTCGTGTGATGGCGATTGCCATCGGTGCTACGGGCTGGGTGATTGCCGCCGGCCTGTCTTGGAAACACCTTTGTTTGGGGGCAAACCCATCCAATGTCCAGGCGGAAGGTCTTTGAAGTTGATGCAGCATCTGCATCAGCCTGTGTAATGGCTCAAGGTTTTAGATCTCCCAAATCGCTCTCTGGATCGTCTGTTTTGGTTGTTGCTGAAGTTTCCTCGACCAAGCGCAGTGACCAAAGCAGGGGCTGCGGGGGGCGTGCTGGTTTTCAATGGGTTCGGATCTAACAGGCCCAAGGAACGTTGGCTCTTCAGTCTTTGTCAGTCAGTGGGATCGTTTGCTGCATTGGCAATGTCGAAGAACTCATTCTGGTCTCGCCTCGCTGGCTCGACCCACTGAATGGTTTGCGTGAGGATGTTCGTTCCATGCACCTGAACGGACAGCACGTCCCTGGCGCATGAATCAACAGATCCGTCCGGTTTCCTCAGTGCACGAGCCCATCGCTGTTTTGGGGATGGGCTGCCGTCTCCCTGGCGGGGTCGAGAGTCCTGAACAGTTCTGGCAACTTCTGGCTGAAGGACGGGAGGCGATCGCCGAAATTCCCTCAGATCGTTGGGATCTTCAGCTTCACCATCATCCTGATCCGCGCACGCCGTTGCACCAGCATGTGCGCCGGGCGGGCTTGGTGGATGGGATCGACCTGTTCGATCCAGCCTTGTTTGGCATTAGCGGCAGGGAAGCCCAATGCATGGACCCTCAGCAGCGCCTGTTGCTTGAGGTGTGCTGGAGGGCCATGGAGGCGGCTGCCCAGCCCCTTGACCAGTTGCGTGGACGCCCAGTGGGAGTGTTCATGGGCATTTCCAGCGCGGATTACCGAGCTCTGCTTTGGGCCTCTGAAGAGCAATACCTCACGCCGGACAACGAACCCTTCATTCTCACCGGCAACACCGGTTCCATTGCCGCCAACAGGATTTCTTACGCCTTTGATCTGAAAGGACCCAGCTTCACGGTGGACACGGCTTGTTCTTCGTCGTTGGTGGCTTTGCATCTGGCTTGCGAGAGCTTGAGGCGTGGTGAATCGGAACTGGCCTTGGCTGGCGGTGCTCAGGCTTTGATTCACCCCGCCATTCAGATGAGTTTCTGCAAAGCAGGCTTGCTGTCGCCCGAGGGGCGTTGCCGCAGCTTTGATGCTGCTGCTGATGGTTATGTGCGTTCTGAAGGGGCGGGGGCTGTGCTGCTTAAGCCCTTGGCGACGGCGTTGCGTGATGGTGATCCGATTGAAGCAGTGATTCGGGGCACGGCGGTCAATTCCGATGGGCGCAGTAAGGGCCTGGCCGCACCCAGCAAAAAAGCCCAGATCGCTTGTGTGCAAGCCGCCTATCAGGGCTCTGGCTTGTCCCCGGCTTCAGCGCAATTGGTTGAAGCCCACGGCACAGGGACGCGCCAGGGGGATCCCATTGAACTCAGGGCCCTTGGAGCGGTGTTGGGGGAGGAGCGGCCAAGCACTGACCCCTGTTTGGTTGGCTCGGTGAAAACCAATGTGGGTCATTCAGAAACCGCTGCAGGCATTACGGGTTTCATCAAAGCCGTGTTGTGCCTCAGGCAGCGCATGGTGCCTGCGAGCCTCCATTATTCGCGGCCTAATCCCAGTGTGGATCTGGCTGCTCTGGGCTTGAAGGTTGCGACAACGCTGCAACCTTTCCCAAGACCTGAGCAGGAACTGGTGGTCAGTGTCAGCTCGTTTGGATTCGGTGGCACCAACGCTCATGCCGTTCTGAGCAGTCCACCTCTTGAACTTTCTCAACCCGCGTCAACGTCGTTATCAGCTCCTTCATGGCACCTGCTCTGGTTGAGCGCGCGCAACGAGGAAGCTCTTGATTTGCTTCGTGCTCAAACAGCGGATTGGCTTGAGGATCATGCTGCTTTCCGCTTGCAGGACCTCTGCGCCAGCATTCATCTGCGACGCTCCCCATGTCCCCATGCGCTGGGGTTAATTGCGAGCAGTGTTCAAGACCTGGTACGCCAGTTGCGCGGGCAAGCCCCTGCGGCGTGGACCGGTGTCGTTGCTGCGCGTGGACCTGGTGGACTGCCAGAGACGTTGGGAGATCTGAAACAGCAAACTCTGTCTGAGGGTGCCGTTGGTTTTGAGCAGCTCCAGAAGCTTGTTCAGGCTTTGGCTCAAGGAGCTCCGATGGATTGGTTGGCATGGCATCAAGGTGCCTCATGGCATCAGCTGCGGCCTCCAGGTCATCCCTTTCTGCGTTCACGTTTTTGGTGGACGCCACGGGATCAGGGTCTGGACCAAGGCAAAGCCAGTCTTTGGTTGGATCACGTCGGCTTTGGCAGCAGTGTTACCGCTGAGCAGTCAGGTCTGGCTTTGCAGAAGTTGGACCTCCCAGGAGCGTCAGAGCATTGGCAGACCGTGTTGGATCCGGCTGATGCTCGCGACCTCCCTGACCATGCGTTGTGCGGCTATCCCCTGTTTGCGGCAGCGGGTTATCTCGCCCTGCTGCTGGATTGGTTGAACGATCAACAACAGCCACTTCAATGTGCTGATCTCAATCTCGATCGTCCGCTGTGGCTCAACGCCGGATCGGTACAGCTCCAGGCTGTACGAAACGGTGATGCGTTCAGCTTCCATTCCCGCGCTCCCCAGCTCGAAGACGGCGGCAGCTGGCAGCTCCATGGGCAGCTTCGGCTCACCACAGCTGCTGAACAACCCATTCAGCCCCTGCCGGCATTGGCGTTTGACCCTGCTGCTGGCCTTGATGTTGCCAATTTCTACCGTTCCCTGAAGCGTCTTGGGCTGGATTACGGCAACTGCTACCGGCCGCTTGTTGCTTTGCAAGCCAACGCCATAGGCGCCGAAGCACTGCTGCAGCGTCCGGAGGCGGCGCCTGATCGCAGCCTGATCGATGGTTGTTTTCAACTGGTGGCTGCGGTCCTTGCCCAAACGCACGCCGATGGCCACTTGCTACTCCCTGTGGGCGTGGAGCAGATGCAGATGTTGCGATGGCCCTTGCCCGACCAGCTGCGTTGTCGCTTGCAACTTCGACGAGACGATCACAGCCAGGGAGATGAGGTCAGTCGCGCCCATGTGACTGCTGACTTGGATGTTCTTGATCTCTCCGGGGACTTCCTCGGAGCGATCCGTGGCCTGCAGTTCCGGCGTCTGACGCGGACGTTGCTGGAGTTGATGCTGCCTGAGGGCCCTTCCAGACCTGCTGCGCAATTGCTGGAGGAGATCTGGCAACCCCTTGCGGCACACGCACTCAGCGACTGGAGCCCAGGAGCGGCTGAGCCCATCAGCCTGATTGCGATTGGGCCATTGCCAGATGCCGTGAGGGAATGGAGCGAGCAGCAGGCGATCACGCCTTTTGAACTGGATCCACAAGCGGATCCACAATCGGTGACTTCAGCGCTGGTGCAACAACTCCAGGCGCTTCCTCTCACTCAGCCGCGCCAGCTGCTGTTGTGGATGTCGGCTTTCTCCACCCCTGCTGCTGAGGCGGTCCAGGCGGCAGTACGTTCCCTGGCCCAGGACTGTTCCGCATGGCGTTGCAGCACGATCACAGCGTCCCCTTCTGCCCTTGCTGCAGGGCTGTCATCCGCTGAGTGGCAACAGCTTTTGGCTGCCACTGCCGGTGATGCGGAGATTCGCTGGTGTGGTTCTGATCGAATTGAAACCCGCAGTTTTCAGACCATTGATCAAGAACGGTTTCGCATGCTTTCCGATGGAACTGGTCGACTTGAGGGGTTGCTGAAGGCGCCCTTGCCGCTGGCGCGTCTTCTGCCAGGAGAGCTGGAGTTGGCGGTGGAGGCCACGGGGCTGAACTTTCGCGATGTTCTCAACGCTTTGGGGCTTCTGCAAAGTCACAATCAATCCCTCGGGCTGAGAGCCAATGCTCAATTGCCTTTCGGTGGCGAAGCCGTCGGGAGGGTGGTCGCTGTTGGTCCCGGGGTGGATTCCTCGTTGCTGGGCCAGCGAATGCTTGCCGCGCTCACCCTTGGAACCCTGGCAAGCCACGTAACTTGCAGAGCCGTCCTCTGCGTGCCCTGGCCAGACGAGTTGGATCCCGTGCTGGGGGCGAGCCTTTCAACGGCCTATCTCACGGCGGAGCATGGGCTCGAGCAGCTGGCCCGGCTTCAAGCTGGAGAAACGGTTTTGATTCATGCGGCTGCCGGTGGTGTGGGGCAGGCAGCTGTGCAGGTGGCCTTGCGCTGTGGTGCTCGCATCCTGGCCACCGCCAGTGAGGCCAAACAGGCTGGATTGTTGGAGCAAGGTGTGGAGGCGGTCTTCGATTCCCGCTCTACTGATTTCGCTGAACAGGTGCTCAAGCACACCGAAGGCCGCGGCGTTGATGTGGTTCTGAACAGCCTGAAAGGTGAGTGGGTGGATGCCAGTTTCCAGGCGCTGGCTTCTAGCGGGCGCTTTGTGGAGCTTGGCAAGTTGGAGATCTGGAGCGACCAGCAGGTGAGCGAACGACGGCCTGACGTGGGCTATTTCCGCTTTGACCTGCTGGAAGTGGCAGCTCGCGACCCACAACCCTTGAGGCAGCGATTGCTGCGATTGGTGGCGGGTTCCCAGGACCAAACCCTGCCCGCGTTGCCGGTCTCAGCCTTTGCTTTGGAGAAGTGCAAGGACGCTTTTCGGCGGATGGCGCAGGGCAAGCATGTGGGCAAGTTGGTGATCACCCTGCCCAGCCAAGCCCCTCCTTGTGCCATTCGCACCGACGGCACTTATCTGGTGGTGGGTGCTTTTGGAGGGATCGGGCAACGTTTGCAGTCCTGGTTGGTGGATCGGGGGGCGCGCTCGTTGTTGTTGGTGGGTCGACGTCTGCCAGCACCAAGCTCGGAAACGGCCGAGTGGTTGGACCGCATCCGTTCTCAGGGTGTGCAGGTTGAGGCGCTCTGCTGGGACGACCTTCCGCAAGCACTCGCTGAATTGCCTCAGGACATGCCGCTGCGTGGCGTCTTCCATGCTGCTGGAGTGCTGAAAGATCAGCGCGTTGGTGGGATTGAACGTTCCAGTCTCGATGCCGTGTTTGAGGCAAAACTTGGTCCCCAGCAGCAACTGGACAAGCTTCAAAGGCTGCAGCCAGCAGATTTTGAACACCTCGACTTCCAGGTGGTGTTCTCGTCCATCGCCGCGGCACTGGGTTCGCCTGGCCAGTTGGTCTATGCCGCTGCCAATGGGGCTGTTCAATCCAGCTGCCGCCATGCGGACTCTGATGGGCCAGTCCAGCTGGCGATTCAGTGGGGGCCTTGGGCTGGTTCGGGCATGGCTGCAGGGTTGGAGCGGCGCTTTGAATCCGTAGGTCTTCATCTTCTGGCGGAAGACGAAGCGTTGTCGGCTCTGGAGTCATTGCTGCAGCGAGGCCGCAGCGGAGTGGTCGCGGTGATGGCAGTCGATTGGCCGCAGTTCGTCAGTCAGGCCCTGCCCCGCCAGGCGGCTTGGTTCCGGTCCTTGATTCATGAACTTCCGGGCCGATCAGAAGCCCAGGTTCGCGCTCAGTTGGAGGCTTTGACAGCGGATCAGCGCAGGCCCTGGCTGCTGTCGACGCTTCAACAGCTTCTGGCCGCAGTGATGGAAGAACCGGAAGCTCAGCTCGATGCTCACGCCAGCCTGTTTGATTTAGGGCTCGATTCGCTGATGGCGGCAGAGTTTGCTGCCGAAGTGCAGCAAGCATTGGGCTGGCGCCTTGATCTGGCTGCGTTCAGCGACGCCCCCTGCCTGGATGATCTGGCCAGCATGGCTCTCGAGCGCTTGTTGCCCGATGGGTCTGCAGCGGCACAGGAGGGATTGGATCTTGGTCAGGAGGCTCAGCTGGACGACCGTTGGTCATTGCCGGAGGGCCCGTCCGTGGAGGCGCCTGGAGAACAGCTTCTGCTGACTGGCGCGAGTGGCTTCCTCGGTGCCTATCTCCTGGCGGGACAACTCAGCCAATGGCCGGATTTGCGGATTCGCTGTTTGGTGCGAGCGGCCTCTGAGCAGCAAGGCATGGAGCGGTTGGAGCAGAACCTCCGCCGTTATGGGCTTTGGCAGCAGGCCTGGCAGGAGCGATTGGAGGTGGTTCTTGGCGATCTCGCCCAGCCTCGGTTGGGCTTGGATGCCGGCCAGTTTGCTGCACTTGGCAAGGGCATTGGCGGCATCCTCCACAACGGTGCCCAGTTGAGCCAGATGGCGAGCTATGCCCAATTGGCGGCCACCAATGTGGGCGGAACGCGCGAGCTTCTGCGTCTAGCAGCTGCGGACACACCAAAACGATTCGCCTTGATCTCCAGCGTGGCGGTGTTTGAGGCCGATGCCTGCCGGGATCAGTTGATTCAGGAAGACGATCCGCTCGAGGATTGGCGAGGCATCCAGCTCGGCTACTCCCAAACCAAATGGGTCACGGACCGGATGGTGCGCCGCGCTTCAGCAGCCGGACTGCCTGTTTCGATCTACCGGCCCCCGTTGATTGCAGGTCCATCCTGCGGAAGTGCTTGGCACCAAGGCGACTTGCTTCAGCGCCTGCTCCAGGGCTGTTTGGTGTTGGGTGCTTCGCCTGATTTGGCCTGGGAATTGGATGTGGTGCCTGTTGATTACGTTGCTGATGCCGTGTCGGCTCTGGCCTGGAGTGACGAGGCACAAGGGCATGCTTTCCATCTCCAGCATCCTGAACCGCTCCTGCTCACCACTCTGTTGAGGCAACTCACCGATGGCATGGACGGTTGGCGCGTTTTGCCGATGCAGGAGTGGATTGTTGAGATTGAGCGGAGCCCAGGAAATCCTCTCCAGCCTTTGCTGCCCTTCCTGCAGCAGAGTTGGGGTGAAGATGGGCTGACCTATCCCGAGCGCAATTGCGTGGGTCAGCGGGCTCGCCCCAGCTGTGCCTACACGGCTCAGGTTTTGGAGACCCATGGTGTGCGCTGCCCCCCCTGGCATCAGTTGATTGGGCCCTGGGCCTCAGTGCTGCTTCAGCAGGAACAACTGGCTCGCTGATGCCAGCCTCGGTGTTGCTCTTGGCCCTATGGCTTGGGCAAGCCCTGCTTGTTTTTGCCTTCAGCCAGCGTTTGCGGGTTTTGCGTCGTTCGTCCGATCCAGCATCTCTTCCTGAAGGTGCTTGGCCTTCCTTGGAAGTGGTGTTGTGTTTGCGCGGTGTCGATGCCTGTTTGCCGCGGTTGCTGGAGGCGTTGGCTGATCAGAGCTATCCCGCTCCCTGGCGGTTGCAGGTGGTGGTGGACAGTGATCAGGATCCAGCCTGGGACTTGCTTAAGCCTTGGCGAGCTCGTGAGGATGTGGCCTGGACTGAGTTGCGCTGCTGCAGCCTTCTTCAGCGCCCTGACCAGGGGTCTTTGAAATGTGCAGCACTGAACCAGGCGTTGTCTCAGCTTCACCCCAGCAGCGCATTGGTTGTGCTGCTGGATGCCGATATTCGTTTCCCAGCGAACGGCTTGGAACATTGTGCGCGCTCTTGCCTCCAACCAGGGGTGGGTGCCATCTCTGGAAATCGTTGGTTTCGCCCCCATGCCCCCACCTTTGGAGCTTTGGGTTGGAGCAGCTGGACACGAGCCGTCTGGAATGCAGGGGCTGTGGTGCTGATGACGTTGTTGCAGATTCCCTGGGGCGGCACCCTTTGCGTTCGCCGTGAGCTGGTGGAGGCCGGTGATTGGAGCGAGCTGTTAAGGCGTGGTTTGTGTGAAGACACGGGTTTGCTCGGCCCATTGCGGCAGTTGGGATTGAGCTATCGCTTCGAACCCAACCTGCTCATGGTGGATCCTGATCCAGCCCAGCCCATGCTGCCGTTGGGCCGTTGGATTACTCGTCAATTGCTCACAGCTCGCCTGCACCACCCCGCTTGGCCACTTGTGGCCTTCCACGGCCTGGGCAGTGTGCTGCTGTTGCTGTTCGCGCTGTTTCAAGGTGCCTGGTTGGCAGTGCTGATCTATGAGCTGGGATGTGTTGGCCTGCTCTGCTGGATCCAAGTTTTGCTGCGCCCACAGGACCCTGTTCGGGTTTGGGGCTGGCTCGTAGGACTTCTCCCTGGCCAATTGGTGGATGGACTGGCCACCTTGTCGGCCTTGTTAACGCGCCATGTTTCATGGCGTGGTGTCGACTACGCCGTGCAGCTAAGGCCCTCGCGCGTGGTGCTCTGCAGGGATCGGGGTGTTGAGGTTTAGTTGTTGGCCTGCATCAGCCCACTGAGTCGTTGCATTGATTCACGCAAACTGTTGCGGGTGAGTTCAGCGAAGACCGGTTGCAGCATGCCTGGCAGCTCGGGAACCAGGGTGATGGTGTGGCGCAGACGAGTTCCCGTTGGTGTTGGCGTGAGCGTCCAGCTGCCATTGAGCTTGCGAATGCGATCGCCTTGAAGCATCTGAAAGCTGATCGCCGTTTTTGGGCTTTCTTGTACGGCCAGGGTTGCGCTGATCTTCAATCCAAAGGTGTACGGCGCTTGATAGGTCTGGCGCATGCGAATCAGGTTGCCTTCACGGCTCAGCAGCTGGACCTTGCTGATGTCAGGCATCGCCTCTCCCGTGGCGACATAGTTCGTGAGCACTCTCCAGGCATGTGCTTGTGACACGGGCAGTGTCATGACTGCCGTACGGGTGTTGCCTGATTGTTGGATCTGGATCGACGTTGCTTGCGCAGCGTCCGCTGGCGTTGCTGGTAGATGTGTCAGCACGATCCCCAGCCCGAGCAATGCAGATCGCAGGTGAAGCTGGATGGACATGGCTGTGAATCGAGCAGACGAGTTGAAGAAGACCGGATCATCGTGCAGACGACGCACGTACTTCCTCAGCGGGTTTGACCCCCGTGGTGTGGCGCATTATCAGCGCTTGTTTGCGCGGCTGATGAAACAGCGTGGTTGGCGTTTGGGGTCTCGCCAGGAAGGTGAAAGGATCACCCGCTGGCCTTTGTTGGATCCTGAGGTTGATCAACACTATGAGCTTGCTTTTTTGCATTGGGATGACATTGCCCGTGCGAACTGGCCAAAGCATCCCTGGCCGTTGCTGACCCAGTTGCTTGGATTTGCGCGGGCCTATCTGCTGCAGGGGGGAGTCCTGCGTACGGCGCGGTTATGCCCTGGTGTGGCGCTTTGCGGGCTTTACCCCGTCATGGTTTTGATTTTGGTCACGCTTGCAGCGATTGCCGCTGGGGTCTTGGCTTCCTTGCTCTGGCTTCCGTTGGCACCGTTGGTGGTGGCTGTTGTGCTCTGGCAGGGCTGGCGGCTGGCGGATCGTTTGGGTGTGGTGTGGCTCTGTCGCTCCATTTTGTTCACCCATCGCCTGGGCAGCCTGAGAGATACGATGCTGCGCCAGCGGGTGCAGGAGTTGGTGGGGGCATTGTTGTCTTTGGAAGACAAAATTCCTGCTGATGAAATCCTGTTAGTGGGTCACAGTTCCGGATCGTTTGTGTTGGCGATGGTGGCGGCTGAATTGCGACGCCATCCCAATTCGATCGCTATTACGTCCAAGGTGCGTTTGCTGAGCCTGGGGCAGAACCTGGCCAATCTGGGCTTGTATCCAGGTGCGGAGGCTTTTCTAGATGATCTCAAGACGCTGGCGATCGAACCCTGTTTGCCCTGGCTGGATGTCACCTCCTTCGATGATTTGATGTGTTTTGCCGGCGTGAATCCTTATCAAGCCTGCGGTTTGCCTGTGCCAAGGAGAGACAGCTGTGACTATCCGCGAATGCAGCTGTTGAACCTGCGTCAAGCCAACGGTTTACAGCGCAAGCGGCAATGGCTGGCCCAGCTGTTTGACCTCCATTTCGACTATTTGACCAATCCCGCTGCGGGTTTGGATCTCTGCGGGCTGATGACTGGAGAGAGCACGATCTGATGGCCATCACACCCCCTTGGCCAAAACCCTTGCCTTACACCGCCAACGTGCTGCGTCGCTTGAAGCGGGGATGGAGCAGTTGGTTTGGTTTGCTCAATGAATGGGATTTCCGCATCGCTCTCGGTGAGCTCAATCTGCTGGGCCTGAGGGTGTTTTTGGTGAATGATCGAACACTGCTGAGGCGAGTGCTCGTACAGGAGGTGGAGGCCTTTCCAAAGCACCCCTACACGCTTTGGATTCTTGAACCTCTGATTGGCCGAGCGATTTTTTCTGTCAATGGAGACGAATGGGCACGCCAGAGGCGCTTGGTTGATCAGGCGTTTCAGGTGGCTCAGTTGGAGCAGGTGTTTCCTGCGATGGAGGCTGCAAAAGACTCCATGTTGGAGCGGCTTGTGCAGCAGCTCTCCGAGCAAGGCGATTGCAGCCAGCAAGGAGTTGAAATCGATATCGAGGCTGCGATGACCTGGGTCACCGCTGATGTGATCGTGCGCACGATCCTCAGCAGACCGGTGCAGGAGGGAGAAGCGCGTGAGGTGTTTGAGGCATTTGGGCGCTATCAACGCAAGGCCGCCCGGGCACTGATCTTGCGTTTTGCTCGCTTGCCACGGCGTTGGGTGCAGCGCTCGCTCACGCGCGATGCGCTGGTGATTCGCCAGTGGATCCAAGGCGTGATTGAGGAGCGACTCGCGCAGCCTGAGGCTGGTGGGAAGGATCTGCTGGGTGCCCTGCTTGCCGCCGTGGATCCACAAACCGGTACTTCCTTCACGGCCGAGGAATTGGTTGATCAGATTTGCTTTCTGTTTCTGGCCGGTCATGAAACCTCAGCCAGTGCCTTGAGCAGTGCCTGTTGGCTGTTGGCTCTGGATCAAGAGGCTCAGGGCCAGTTGCATGCAGAGGTGGCATCTCTGCCTGAGGTGGTGACGCATCAAAGCTTGAGGCAGCTTCGTTTCGGGGCAGCAGTGTTTCAGGAAACCTTGCGCCTCTATCCGCCGGTGAGTTTCTTTATTCGTGAACGGGTTCATCAAGACACCGACCTGTCGGTTCCATCGATGGATTGCCCGCAGCAAGCACCAGCGATCAGCCGATGTCCGGTGGGATCGTTGTTGACTTTCTCTCCTTGGGTGATTCATCGCCATGACAACTATTGGCCGGAACCACACCAATTCCGCCCGGAGCGATTTGTAGATGGCACAGCAACGGATCAGGAGATCCTCTGTCGCAAAGAAGCTTGGCTTCCCTATGGCTTAGGACCGCGCAAATGCCCAGGAGCTGCGTTTGCCCAACAGGAAGCCTTATTGGTGCTGGCTGAACTCATCAAGCACTTTCAGCTTTTCCCTGGTGATGACAGCTCAAGCCCTGAATGGACCGGGCGTCTCACGTTGCGCAGTGCATCGGGTGTTCTGTTGAGGCTTGTTCCGAGATCGTTTACTAGAAGCCGATGAGTAATCGTCCGCCCCAGCGCACCTGTTCGGCGTTGATTAACTGACCAATGTCGAGCAGCGAGGCAGCAGTGCTTCCGTAGGCCTCAAGCGCCACGCTGTCCGTGGCGTGCCAACGAAGCCCCAGGGTGCCGTTGCTTTGGGATAGTTGATTGATCACGACATTGCCTTCGGGTACGAGCTCCCAGCCTGGGAAGAGTTGCAGATTGGAACTGATCCCTAATCCCCAGAGGTCGCCTGCACCGCTCAAGGCCACTTTCGGGTTGAAGTTGATCGCCAATCCCTTGGTTGCTTCCCAGGTGGCCATGGTTTCTGCGAACACATAGCCCTGGCCGCTGCTGCTCTCTTGATTACTTCTCCCAAGGGTGATACGCCCCCCTCCCCAGAAGGGAGCGCCACGAAGAGGGCTAAAGGCAACGGCTTTGCCGCCGATGCGCCAGTTCCAAGCACCATCGTTGGCGTACAGGCGCGCCTGGGGCGTGGTTTGGGGCACGTTGTTGTAAAGTCCACCGCTGAAAAGAGTCAGCTGGAAGATGTTGGAGAGGGAATAGCCAACGAATCCGTTGACGTTCCCTCCGCTATCAGCATTGATCCACGCCTCTGTGTTGGTGTCCGGTGGCACCAGGGCGGTGTTGACCGTGAGTCCCCCTTTGGCCAACGATTGCTGCCTTGGTGTGAGCGGCACCTGTGGTGTATCTGCAGTGCCAGGCGTGAACACGAAGCTTGCGGAATAGCCAATCCGGTTATCTGAGGGTAAAGCGAGCAGTGCCGTGGCAGGCGTTGCTCCGAAGCCATTGGTGATCAAGCCTTTCAGCCCGATTCGTGGATTGAGATCCCAGTTGATCCCGGCGGACAGAATGGGAACGCGAGAAAACACCAGATCTGCATCGAAGCTGTTAGTGCCGCTGCCGATCGGTTGGGCGATGCTGGCGGTGAAGCCCAGCTCCGGGAACGGTTGGAACAGAACTCCGCCACTGACGTAGGGGTTGGTTCCATAGAACGTTCCAGCTCCACCCTGGTCCGAGCCTTGCGTTGAAGGCAGGAAGCTCACACCCGGAGCAAAGCTGAATTGCCAATTTTCGCTGGCTTGCCAGCTCGCAGGAAGGCTTATGGATCCGACGAAATTACGTGTGAAGACTCGGCTGCCGGAGTCATTAAAAATATTGGGGCTGGCACTGTCTCCTGACGCGGAGAATGAGTCGTCTCCGCCACTTCCTACTTCCCAGGCTTCTAGTGAGCCACTGATGGCCAGCTTCCAGTTGTTTTGGTCGAGCACTTGCCAGCTGGCCGCGGCACCGTAGCTTTGCCAAAAATTGGCCGGTTGTACTGCGAAACCGGTGAGTGGTGCGTTGAGCGGGTCATCGGCCTGACTAATAAAAAATGACAGCATCAGGCTGTCGTTGAAACCAACGTCGAGATTGATCGAATAATTTTGATTGCCAGTGCCTGCAGCGCTTTTGAAGGGCGAAATGGTCCCAAACGAGATGCGCCACTGATCAGCGGGCAAGGTTTCTGCAGTGGGGACTGAAGGTGAAAGTCGCAGCAGGGGTAGGTAATCGCTGGGTTTCAGAGGGATGGTGCTGAGCAGCGCTTCGGCTTGTTCCACGCTGGCGGGTGGATTCACCTCAGTTGTCGACGCAGTCTCTGGGGTTGGGAGATTAGTCACCTCCTCAGCGTCCAGCAATTCCCAAGCCACAACCGTCGATGGTTGATCTGGTTGCTCCGATCCCGGCACAACCTGCCAAGAAACAGCCTTCATTGATGGAACTCGCTCGTCTGAGTCAGAGACGGGTTCCCAGATCACGGGAGGAGAGGTTACGACAGGCGAGTCGATGACCTCCCACACGATCTGTGCCTGTGTTGCTTGAGGCAGCCCACCTCCCACTCCGATTGTCAAAAAGGAACTGGAAATCAGAAGCCTGCGCACTCTGCTTTGAGATGGTGGTGTGTACTTCACCCCAGATCCAGTTCAGGATCAAGCAGCACCCAACCGGCAAGGGGAGCTCCCTGCAGCGCAAGTTTTTGGCTGAATTGTGAGAGCTGGGTGCGAGTGGCAACTCCGGGAGCAGCGAGTAAAAGCTGGGTGGCGCACTCGCTTGTTTTTCGCAGGTCGGCATTCACAACCAGCTCACGGCCTTTGAGAGCGCGACGTAGTTCTGCGCTAAAAGCTTCAACCTGGTCGTTTGGTACGTTGCCCACAGGGATTAGGGCGATGGCTTTGTTTCCCCCGGTTTCTGCCAAGGGGCCCGAGGCGAGCAGGTCTACTGCATCGGTCCATGTGTCCTGGGCCAGGGCAGGTAAGTGCTTGAGCAGCGGACATGGCAGCAGATTTTGCAGTTCATCAATGCTGAACACCAAGCCTTTGCGGCGATCCACAACAAGAGAAGCGCCGCCGCCAAGAACGATTCCAGCCAACAAACCAAGAGCCATAATTCTCTTTTTACTAGGGGCTACAGGGTTGTCGAGAAGCGTTGGTGTTGAGATCAGCTCCCAGGGTTCTTCGTTGCGTGCTTGCTCAAGAGCAAAAACCTGCCGTTCGGCTTCTAACCGGGTGAGGGTGGCCTCATCTCTGGCTGCAGTACGCAGGAGTTCTCGATATTTGATTAACACTCCCTTGGGTCTCTCTGCTGCAGCAAGTCGAGCCTTGGCTGCTGTTCGCTGGGCGTAGAGGTAGCCGTAGGTCTGACGTTTGAACACTTCAATTAGCAGTCGTCGCCGCTCTAAAAGCCGTCGAATCGAATCATCCTTGTCGGTGTATTTAGCCCTGAGAAGGGCTAATTGAGTATCGAGTTGATCAAGAGTTTGAGGAAGGCCCTGGGAGGCGAGCTCGGGGATATTACGCCCGAGGTACATCAAAGTTTCGGGATTGTCATCAAGTTGATTCAGTTGCTTGAGCTGCTCGTTAATGTTGCGGATTTGATTAGCGGCTTGTACTCGGATCGCTTCAATGTTGATTGCATTCTTGATTTCATTGTCGTTCTCACCATCGCCTGTCAAAGCAGTTAGGTCTTGCTCGATTGCAAAATTCTGAGCTGTTCTCAAAGAGGTAACGCTTTTTTTTTGATAAATCCCGATCTGCTCGTCGAGATAACTGATGGAATTACTAATCCCTTTTGCCCGATCCCGTCCCGAGTAACTCTGATAAGCCTTGGAAATACGATCGATTACTGGCAAAATTAGATCTTTGTCAGTGTCGCGGTATTCAAGGCTAAGAACTGAGGTGCCTTTCTTTAGCTCGATTGATAAATTATCTTTAACCCAGTCTGCATATCTCCACCTGCTTACGTTTTCACCTAGTTTTTCTTTTCGGTTTTTGACGAAATCAAAAATAGGTTTTAAAACTGAAGGACTTTCAAGAATCTGCACTTCTGTCTTCAGGTTGCTCGTATTTGGTCCAACTCCAATCATTTCTGCTAATCCTGGATTTGACTGAGCCAGAGACATAGCCCTATTCGATGCCTCGGTTTGGTTTTGAAGCACGATCTGAAATTGACCTTCCCAAACTGGTTTTCGTATAAACGCATAAAGCCCAGAAAGAATAAGAGTGGCCGCACTAATTTTAGCGATTAAAAATTTGTTGCGTAATAGAGCTCCTGCAACTTGCCTCAAATCAATTTCATTGTCAGCCTGGGCGTTTATGGCAAGACTTGTTTGATTCGAAGGAAGGTTCTTTGTCATTGCCCAGCCTCATTGAAAAGTGAATAAACGGAATAAAGGCCAACGAAGGGACCGGTTAACTCATTAAATACACTTATGCTCCCGCTCAAGATGGAATCCTGGACTCGAATTAAATCACCAGCTGCCAAAACTGGATTATTGGCTGCATCTGCAGCTGCACCGGGTTGATAGGCAAATATTCTTCTGTCGATAGTGCCTTCTCGGTTGAATCGCACAAATTCGACTTTACCTTTTAGTAATTTGACCCCGCCAGCCAACGAAATCGCTTGATTGAGTGAGCTGCCTTGAGGAATAGTTACACCTCCTGGATTATTGACCCTACCGGTAACAAAGACCTCCATGAATTGTGGGCTTAAATTTGATTTTCCAGCCATGAGTAGCTGGTTGCGAAGTACTACGGGACTTTTGGCTACGCTGATTACATCGCCATCAAAAAGTCTGATATTCTGTGACTCGTTACCTTCTGTAATTAGAGAAAGAAAGTCTAGATTTGTTCTTATGCGGCCTCCGCCAAGTCCATAGGCTTGTCTTCGAGTGACCTGTACTTCTGAAAGTTTGGAGTAGGGCGTTACGCCCTGAGCAGTGCGGATGGCGTCAAATACAGTTGGGAAGAGATTCCCGCTACTACTTCCACTAGTAAGTGTCGATCTTTTTGAGGTTACGCCTTGTCCTAGAGCATTTATTCCAGTGTCGACATCAGTTAAATTATTTGAAGTCACATCTTCGACGATATTCTGTACACCACTGAGGGTGTAGTACCCAGGTCGTCTTACTTCTCCTCCTACGAAGACGCGGATCGGCCGGTACGTAACGGGACGCACATACACCTGAGGGTTACGCACATAGGTTTTGAACTGCTGAGTGAGGAAGTACCGAAGTTCCTCAATGGTGAGTCCCTCCACGTATAATGCGCGTAAGCGGGGCAGATAGAGGGTCCCGTCGGGACCGATCGAAAACGTTCCGCTGAGCTCTGGCAGATCAAGCAACTCGATCTGAAGCCCGTCGCCTGGGCCAAGAATGTAGGTGTCGTAGGAGATCTGAGCTCGCTGTTCTAAAGGGAGAGGTTTTTGCCTAGTCGTTGACTCTTCTATTTCAATAATCTGCTGAGTATTCACTGCGACAGGTTGCAGGACTAGCAGGGCTCCCGAAGCGATGACGGTCAGGTAACGGATATTCAGCAATGCTGAACCAATCAGGTTGGTGGGAACTTATGTCATTCCGCTCCCTGATGTAAGCGGGTTGTAGCCAGGGTTGGAATTGGGTTGAGTGAAGGAGGTGATGCAGCCAGGCAAAATGGTTCCACCAAAGAGACAAATGTGTGAGTCAGTTGCAGCCCCTTCGTGGCATGGTCGACCTCTTGCCCGAACAGACTCACCGTTGGCAAGCGGTAGAGGCTGTAGCTCGTGCCCTTTTCCAGCGCTCTGGGGTCGAGGAGATTCGGACGCCTTTGCTTGAGCTGACTGATCTCTTTGCACGCGGGATTGGTCAAGCCACTGACGTGGTGGGCAAGGAGATGTATTCCTTTCTTGACCGTGGCGATCGCTCCTGCACCCTTCGCCCTGAGGGAACCGCCTCGGTTGTTCGTGCTGCCATACAACATGGCTTACTGAGTCAGGGAGCTCAGAAGCTTTGGTATTCAGGGCCCATGTTTCGCTATGAGCGTCCTCAGGCCGGCCGCCAGCGCCAGTTTCATCAGATCGGTGTTGAATTTCTTGGTGTGACTAGTGCCCGTAGTGATGTAGAGGTGATCGCCTTGGCTTGGGATTTTCTTGGTGAACTGGGTGTATCCGGTTTGGAACTCCAGATCAACAGCCTTGGCACTCTGGAAGATCGTCAGCGCTATAGGCACCAGTTAGTGAACTGGCTAGGTGCACGAGTGGACCAATTGGATGCTGATTCCCAGCAGCGACTGTCTACTAACCCTATGCGCATACTTGACAGCAAGAATCTCAAGACTCAGGACTTGCTCTCAGATGCACCCACATTGCAAGAGGCCTTGAGCGAGGAAAGTTCAGAGCGCTTTGAAGCTGTGCAGCTTCTTCTGAATAAGCTGTCGATTCCGTTCCAGCTCAACCCTCGACTTGTTCGTGGACTTGATTATTACTGTCATACTGCTTTCGAGATCACTAGCGATCAGCTCGGCGCTCAGTCAACGGTTTGCGGCGGTGGTCGATACGACGGTTTGGTTCAGCAGCTGGGCGGCCCTCCCACGCCTGCGGTGGGTTGGGCGTTGGGAATGGAGAGGTTGATGCTGGTGTTGGGGGCCGCGGCATTAGCGGACGCTGATGGGATTGCTGCGAGACTCACGTCTTATATCGCTCCGGACCTTTACCTCGTGAATCGCGGCAAACAAGCTGAGACTTTTGCTTTGAGGTTGGCTAGGGAATTGCGAGCTGCAGGGGTCTCAGTTGAGCTTGATACTTCAGGTGCTGCTTTCGTGAAGCAATTCAAACGTGCGGACCGAAGTGGTGCTGCATGGGCAGCAGTAATCGGTGAAGAAGAGGTTGAATCAGGTCAAATGAGCCTTAAGCCCTTGCTAAGCCAGGCTAAGGAACACCGTGTTGCTTTGAATGATCTGGCGGCAGTTTTGGTTATCTTGCAAGCCGCGATTTGAGAATTGTTAGTTTTGCAATCTTTGTCAAAAGAAAACAATTATTGACATTTGTCAATTAGACGCAAGATTAAGGGAGTTAAGTGTTTTGATCTGGTGTGCTATAAATATTTTTAGACAATCGCTTTTAATTCTATGCAGATTGACTATTTTAAGTCGGTTTAACAGTAATTGGGGAGTTAAAGCTTTTACCCATCCAGAAATTCTTGCTATCAGCAGATTTCAGGGATCTCTCAGAGTATGAGCTTGTTGCAAGAGTGCAGGTGGCAACCTCCATCGATGGCATTGGTGATCTAGATGTCTTTATTTCAAGCCTCTCTCGCTGACTTGGTAGGTTAATGAACAGTTGTTTCTATAGCACAGACCATATATAGAGACTTGTTCCTTGAATGTTTTTTGGTTTGAGTGATTTTAGTGAGGTCGCTTTGCTGAGAAGGCAATCGTGTGTAATGTGTTTGCTTTTGATTAAATCAATCAAGCTGTTGAAGATCTCTCAGTGATTATAGTTAATGGTTGACCTGGTCCCTCATTTGATCTCTAGTTTTGCATAATACAGACCGTCGCTAAAAGTTGATGTGACTAACTAAGTTCAGGCATGCACTATCCCGTACTTCAAGAACGTCCGTCGCATTTTGGTTGAGGAGAATCTGCCATATAGAAATTTTGATATGTCGACAGGCGTGACGAGTGTGTTATGACTTTTCAAAAACTGAACATAAGTCTATGCCTAGCATGGTGCTAAATGGAAATTCTTAAGCGATTTCTTCTTGACATGCACCACTAAGTATCAATATGAGAACCTCATTTTTGGTAGGACATTCAGGGAATCTGGGTAAAAAAAAGGGGGGGCGCGTCAGCTAAAATAAATATTGAAGCTTCTTCTTCAATTTAATATTGTTGAGTGCTTTTAACTGGTTGCAACTATGCATCTTAATGCAGAACTTATTAATGTTGGTCTAAATTTTTTGCTCATGAATGTTCGTTGACTAGGCTCCAATCGCTCTTTATTTTGTGCTTATTGATAGCACTATTTGCATGTACTACCACCATATTCTTCATATGAAACGTCTAAATTACAGGATAATGAATGCTCTCTTTTGATACTAAGTGTGTGATTTTTGGCCGGCTAAAAAGTTGCCGAACCATTTAAATCAGTTCTTTATTTCATGGATATTACATAGCCTTGTTGTATTGTTAAAAATGTATGCAGTTGTGAGTTTGCTTCAAGGTCTATGCTAATTATAATCCAACTCAAATCAGTAGAATGATGCCAAAATATCACATATGTATTGCAGGTAAAAACCAAATTGCAGTTGATGCATTGCTTTATCTGATTAGTAAAGGATGGGGTGAACGATTAATGGTTTGTCCTAATAAGAATGATACGGGAAATTCAAATTGGCAACCATCGCTAGCACGATTCGCCGGTGAATTTTCCATACCTATTGTTACTCTTGAAGAGGCTCAGAAAATTAATAATTTAGTGTTTATTTCACTTGAATTTGATCGAATAATAAGACCTGCACAGTTTGCATCTCAAAGACTTTACAATATACATTTTTCAGAATTGCCCGCTTATAAGGGTATGTATACATCAGCTCTTCCTTTACTTCATGGCTGCGAGCGCTCTGGTGTTACGCTACATGAAATAGATCCGGGTATTGACACTGGAAATATTGTTGCCCAGAAAAAATTCGATATCAACAATAATTGGAATTGTAGGGAGCTTTATTTCGCATATATGAGTCATGGCTTTACTCTTTTCTGCGGGAATTTCGATAAGTTAGTGGCAAACCATCCAGTAGCATCAATACCACAGCCATCTATAGGCTCGACATATTTTTCAAAAAATTCTATTAATTATCGAGATATTGTTATTGACACTAAAGATACCGCATTCGGAATTGTTCGGCAGTTAAAAGCATTCTCATTTCGTGAGTATCAAGTTCCTAAAATTGAAGGTATGTCTGTTGGCGCGTGGAGTATACTTCCTTCCAAGAGTTCTGAATATCCTGGAACTATCTTAGAAAAATCAGATAATAATTGTATTTTATCAACAATAGACTATGATCTTAAAGTATTGAGGTTTACAGATTGGGACTGGTTTAATCTTGTAGATTTCAATACACGAGATTGCGATCCATCTTCAATTAACATTCTAGATAAAATGGGTTGGTCACCATTAATTCGTGCAGTTTACAAGGGCGATATATCTTTGTGCAAACTTCTTTTAAGATGCGGGGCTGATCCCAATGTAACAAACTTGAATGGTACAACTCCGCTAATGTATTCATTTGCATGTAATAATAGAAGCGCTGCCGAAAAGACCTCGCAATTGTTAATTGCTCATGGAGCTAAAATCAACGAACAAGACAAATTTAACAAAGCCCTGCGTGATTACGACCCAGCCGCATTCCATTTTGCCGAATCCTGTCTAAACAGTATAAATAATAATTCTTGAGTAAATATAAATAATTTGCGTGTGCGCTTGCAGCCTATGGTTCTCTTTGATTGTTTATTAAGAGATTAATCTTAGCCGTCTAGTGCTTAAAACCATTAATAAATGTTTATTGTCTAAAAGGGCTGTTAATTGGCATTTCTGATTAAACTAGAACTATTCTCTCACGTATATAATGAACTTTATGTTTGTGGGCTTCTCGATGGACTATGCGAAATCCAATTGCTTTCTCACAATTAAGCCCATTCCCGTTAACCTAAATAGTCATTGAGTCCCCAAAAAATTATGAGTCAAGAGTCGAGTTATTCAGTAGGTACTGATTGCCTTATTTCAGATAAGGTCATAATTGAGCATGGGGCAATTATATGTGATCGTGTGATAATTGATGGTGAAAATATTATAATTCAATCTTTGGCAAGGATTGATGCTGGTTCCATCGTAAGCGGTGACTTAAGCATCGGCACTGGAGCCTGGGTTCGTGCTGGTTCCGTTGTACACGAATCAGTTCCTGCAAATGCAATTGTCGAGGGGAACCCCGCACAGATTGTGGGATATCAGGCTTCAGTACATGAGGGAAGTTTAACTCAAACAAAATTGGTTGACATTTTTTCGATTAATGATGACACTCGACCATTAGTGGTTAATTTAGGTGTTGAATTATGTGCATTATATTTAATGAGAAAGATTAAAGATTCGCGGGGTTCTTTGTCTGTTGGAGAAGTCCCTACTGAAGTACCTTTTTTCCCACAACGATATTTTATAGTTTATGATGTACCGTCAAGAGAGTTACGAGGCGAGCATGCGCATAGAGAATGTGAGCAATTTCTTATTTGTTTACATGGTTCTTGTCGTGTACTTCTCGATAACGGGAAAGATCGTTGTGAAGTTATCTTAGATAGGCCAGATATGGGAGTTTATATGCCAGCTATGATATGGGGCACACAGTATCGTTACAGTGAAAATGCAGTATTACTTGTTTTTGCATCTATGGCATACAATTCTGATGATTATATTAGATCCTATAACGAATTTGTTGCATTAAAAAACAACCATTTATTGAGACATTAAATTCTACTGCAACAATTAATTAATCCGTCTTGATTCTATCTTGTATGAGCAACTCATCATCCTTCGTTCCTTTTTTAAACTTAAAATCTTCATATGAAGAACTTAGATCTGAGATTGATTCTGCTATTCAACGTGTGCTGGATAGTGGTTGGTATGTTCTTGGTCCAGAAGTTGAAGCATTTGAGCTGGAATGGGCTCATTACTGTGGCTCTAAATACTCAGTTGGACTATCTTCTGGATTAGACGCCTTACATCTAGCAATCTCTGCTCTTGGAATTGGAGCCGGAGATGAAGTAATAGTCCCATCAAATACTTATATTGCAACTTGGCTCGCTGTCAGCTCTAATGGTGCAATACCCGTTCCAGTTGAGCCTAATCCTAAAACATATAATATTGATACTGAAAAAATTGAAGCTGCAATTTCTTCTCGTACTAAGGCGATTTTACCAGTTCACTTGTACGGTCAACCAGCTGATCTTGATCCGATCATAACTATTGCCAAAAAAAATAATTTATATGTTATTGAAGATGCAGCTCAAGCACACGGCGCTTTATATAAAGGCAAGAGAATTGGTACTCATGGTGATATCATTTGTTGGAGTTTTTATCCAGGTAAAAATCTTGGTGCTTTCGGTGACGCAGGTGCTATTACTACTAACAATATAAAATATGCGGATCGAATTAGAGTACTTAGAAACTACGGAAGCCGTGAAAAGTATAAAAATGAGATTTTAGGTTTCAATTCTCGTTTAGATCCCATTCAAGCGGCAATTTTGCGAGTAAAGCTTCGTGTTTTAGATGATTGGAATTCACGACGACATCTAATTGCCAAGCAGTACATAAAGCTTCTTGATAATACTGAATTCATAACACCATTAATTTCCTCATGCTCAAAATCTGCGTGGCATTTATTTGTGATTCGCCATCCTAATCGTAATGCTATTCAAGACAAACTTAGTCAAGCCGGTATTGGCTCGTTAATTCATTATCCAATACCTCCTCACTTGCAGGAATGTTATAAAGCTAACTATTCGTTAAAAAGCTATCCCATTGCGGAGTGTCTTTCTAATGAGATTTTAAGTTTACCTATTGGGCCTCATCTAACTAATTCTCAAGTTTCAGACATATGCCGGAATCTAGTACTAAACACCAATTAGAACTCTAGTCTTCAAGTAAGACACTTTTCAAGAGCAAATTAACCTCTACTAAGAGTTTTTGTTGCGGAGATCTGCTTTGACTTCAGTAATTGCCTTTGGTGTATTTTTAGCACTTGAGTTCAGATCTCGGCCTTCTAATCTCACTTATTGCTAGATGATTTTTGTGGTTATGCGTGATAGATACTTACTGTCCTTTCTTGATTTTCGTATTAATTGCTAAATGGTAATGACTAGCTAGAATAATATCTGCCCTGTCCCATTAAAATGTTAGATAGAAGTCACTATGATGGATTGATTACTGGCTGTTCCAAGGGGATCGGTCTTGCTGTTTTGTCAAATCAATTAAGACTCGGCCAAATTATAATTGGAATAAGTAGATCTGAAACAATGGAAATAAAGGAGCTCAGAGATGCATATCCAGATACTTTTATTTTTAAACAATATGATTTATGTCAAGCTCTTATTTCAAGTCCTTCGTTTTTCCTTAATGGAGTTGATAAACCCTCTTTCAATTATTGCGTGTTAAATGCAGGCATCAGATCTAGAGTTCCTATAGTTGAAGCTACTAATGAAACATATCAGCGTGTTATAGATGTTAACTCGCTATCACCGCTTCTAATGGCAAATCAGTTAGCTCAAATAAATATAAGTAAAAATAAGGGCCTAAACGTTTTATTTGTCAGCTCAATTGTTGGAAATTTGGGATTTTCAGAGCTGTCAACCTATGCCACTTCCAAAAGTGCATTAGATGGATTTATGAGATCTTTTGCCGTTGAGATGGCGCCTTTTAACATTAGAGCAAATTCAATTGCACCAGGTTTTGTTAAAACAAGTTACTATGAAAATTTTGTAAAAAATAAGCCCGATCTTTATGAATGGACCCTGAGCCGCACACCTATGAATCGGTGGGCTACTTCGGAAGAAATTGCAAAATGTGTACAATTTTTAGTGTCTTCTGATAATTCATATATGACTGGATCTACTGTATATTGTGATGGTGGATGGACAGCTTCATGAATAAATCAACATTAGCTTTGATTCCTTCACGACTAGCTTCAAGGAGATTGCCAGGAAAACCGTTATTAGAGATTTGTGGAATGCCTATGATTGTGCACGTGGCAAAGAGAGCTCAATTATCTAAGTCTATTGATAAAGTTTATGTTTGTACTGACAGTACTGAAATTGCTGAAGTATGCTCAAAATTTAACATATCTGTCAAAATTACGCGGGGAAGTTATAATAATGGTACAGAGAGAATTGCAGATGTTGCTAAAGAATTTCCTGACAGTTTTATTGTCGACGTTCAAGGAGATGAGCCCTTAATTAATCCGGACAATATCGACGAAGTAGTTGAATTTGCTAAATCTAGTAGCAAGAAGCCTGATATCGTAATTCCTACGATCCAAGAGCAATATTCTTCTGGTGATTCGGTGGTCAGAGTTATTTCTTCGACTAGTAATCGTGTGATGTACCTTACACGCGCTATGACTCCACACCCATTTAGAAACAGGCCTCAATTTATCCAAAAACACTTGTCAGTCATTTGTTTTAGGCCAACAATATTAGAAAAGTTTTCAGCTTTGCCAGTTTCAAAATTAGAGTCTTTTGAAGATGTTGAATTATTGAGAGCTATTGAAAATGACATGAATGTCTACTCCCTTCCTTTAGTTGCTAATTCATTTTCAGTAGATATTCATGATGATGTAGCTCGTGTAAAACTTGCAATGGTTAACGATCCAATCCTCTTAGAGTACCAGTAATGTCTGATGATTTAATTTGTACTTCATTTGAAGCTACTATTGGTTCCGATCGATATGAAGTAATAGTTTCCAATAGATCAGATGAAGCTGTACATTCATACCTCTCTGCATTTTCGCCGAAGTCTATATTTATTATAGCTGATTCTTATTTTAAAAATTCATCTGTCTTGCCAAGTCGGAGTTTCTGTGATCTCCTCTCCGATCATTGCACTTATTATGTTGATGGAGGCGTTGAGATGAAATCACTTAAATCTTTAGAGTTGATTTGTGACCAACTTTTCGAAAGCTCAATTCCTCGTGACGGAGTCATTGTTGCGCTTGGGGGTGGAGTTGTGGGCGATCTTGCTGCAATGGCCTCATCAATTTATCAACGAGGTATGAAATTAATTCATATACCGACAACGACTACTAGTATGCTTGACAGCTCTATAGGAGGCAAGACAGGAGTTAATCATAAAGGGCAAGTAAATCTTTTAGGAACATATCATAATCCTGATGCTTTATTTTGTGATAGCAGATTTTTGCGAACTTTGCCCCAGCGTGATCTTATAGCTGGTATTTGTGAGTCGATAAAAAAGTCGCTTATATCTGATTATTCTGCGGTTGACTTCTTTAGTTCTAATTCAAATAAGATATTAGCGTTGGATCCTGATGCCTTACATAAAATGATCTGCTGGAGCATTAAGCAAAAATTATTTTTCGTAAGTTCTGATTTCAAAGAATCTTCAACACGCCTTCTTCTCAATTATGGACATACCTTTGGACAAGCATTTGAGAGTTTCTATGGCTTATATCAAGATTATTTGAGACATGGTGAGGCTGTATCTCTAGGAATATGTTGTGCAGGTTACTTAACAGACAAAGTTTTTGATAACAGTCAACTCAATAATCTTCAAGCAAAACTATTGAGTATGTATGGTTTACCTTGTCGCATTTCGGAGCTATCATTACCCAGTCTTCCATTAATAAGTCAGCTTACCCCATTGCTGAAAAATGATAAAAAAAGGGTATCAACAGGGAATAGATTTGTTTTGCTCGAGGATATAGGCCGTCCTCATATACTTTCAGATGTTGAGGATGAGTTATTGTCTGAAGCTTTTGATGTGGTTCTTAATTAGATTTTTATAAGCTAAACTGATATTTATTTGTCATTTAACTTTTTCGTCAGTTCCATTCAACGCTTTTGGTACTTGTATTTTTAAAAAGTCTATTTTCACTTCGCGTCAATTTGGTAGCATGGGTAGGAAGTTGCTCAATCAGATCGGTTTAGTATGTCCTACTTTATCCACATCGTAAAATCATGAAAGTAGTAATATTCGCAGGTGGGCTTGGGACACGTTTATCAGAAGAAACGAATTTGATTCCTAAACCGATGATAGAAATTAATGGTAAACCAATACTGTGGCATATTATGAAAATCTATGAAAAATATAATCATACTGATTTTGTCATACTCGTTGGCTATAAGTCATATTTTATCAAGGAGTATTTTGTTAATTATTTCTTGCATCAAAGTGATGTTACTATCGATTTGGCGACAAACAACGTTAGTTACATATCCAACACCTCAGAACCTTGGCGAGTAACTTTGCTTGATACAGGATCTGATTCTCAAACAGGTACTAGACTACTTAAGGCTCAAAAGTATATTGAAAATGAGCCTTTCCTTCTTACATATGGAGATGGCTTATCAGATATTGATATGAATAAGCAGCTTGAATTTCATCACTCTAAAAATGCGCTTGTCACTATGACAGCTGTCCAACCAGCTGGTAGATTTGGTTCATTTCGAGCAGATGAGACAACTTCACAAGTATCAGATTTTGTTGAAAAGCCAGCCGGCGATGGATCTTGGATAAATGGTGGATTTTTTATATGTGAGCCCTCTATACTCAACCATATACCTGCAGATAAAAATGTTGCTTTCGAGGATTTTCCTCTTCAAAACATCGCAAAACTTGGCAAGCTTTATAGCTTTTATCACAATGGTTTTTGGAAGTGTATGGATACTTTACGAGATAAAAATGAACTCAATGAGCTGGCTATGTCTTCACCATGTTGGCTAAACAATGTTGTTTAAATAATATGTCATCATTCAGCGGCTTAAAAGTTTTCGTTACCGGGCATACTGGTTTTAAAGGTGCTTGGCTTGCTAGTTGGCTCTTAAGGCTTGGTGCAAACGTTGATGGTTATGCACTACCTCCGTGTTACGAGAACTCGCTGTTTGAGACTTTAGATTTAGAAAAAAAATTGCATCACACTGAAGGAGACATACGTGATTATGAGTGTCTATCTCAAGCAATTACTAAATCTCAACCAGACGTCATTTTTCATTTGGCAGCTCAGGCTATTGTTTCTACTTCATACTTAAAGCCTATTGAAACCATAAGCACGAATGTTATTGGTACAGCAAATTTATTGGACTGCATAAGAAAAATCAAAAAAAGCACACAAACGGTATTAATAACAAGTGATAAATCTTATTTCAATGCTGAATGGCCATGGGGTTATCGAGAAACAGATAGAATCGGAGGCAAGGATATTTATAGTGGATCAAAAGGTGCCGCTGAAATTATTATTCAATCTTATCTAGAGTCTTATTTTAAGAATCCAAAACCGCATTCGATAGCAGTAGCTCGAGCAGGGAATGTTATAGGAGGTGGTGATTGGGCCTCTGACCGCCTTATTCCAGATATTTATAGATCTTGGGCGTCCAACTTGCCAGTTGAGATTAGATGCCCTCAATCTACGCGGCCATGGCAGCACGTTTTAGAGCCTATCGGTGGTTATCTTAAACTCGCTTACTTATTGAGATCTAATACTTGTTTGCATGGTGAGGCATTTAATTTTGGGCCCTCCTTCCAAGAAAACAAAACAGTACTAAACCTTATCACTGATTTAGCGAACTTGAGCGACGTGTCCCCGCCAGGAGATCCTTATTTAATCAGTGATAATATACCGTTTGACGAATCATCATTATTAAAGTTGAATTGCGATAAAGCCCAAATGTTCCTTAAATGGAACGCGGTCTTGTCCTATTCGATGACTTTGAAGTATGTGCAAGAGTGGTATGATTGCTATATGAATGATCCCTCAGGTTGTGCATATCTTGTTGATAAGCAAATCTCAAATTACACATCTTTGATAAATGAAAAGTTCCTCTCTCCCTAGTGATATCTTAGTCACTCCTTTAAAACGTATTTCCCATCCGCAGGGAGATATTTTACATATTATCCAAATCGGATCGCCTGGTACTTCGCTCATAAAGGAAGTTTATGCATCTCATATCCATAAAAATGAGACCAAAGGCTGGAAGCGTCATCTTCAACTCCCTCTCAACATTGTTGTTATTGCTGGAAAGATAAACTTTTCCTTTGCTGATAATCGCAATAAGGATGTTGCTACCTCATATTCTAATCTGCTGTTATCACCATCTGAAAATCATTCTCGGATTACAATCCCCCCATTGATTTGGGTTTCGTTTACAGGACTTCATGATTTTAATATTTTAATCAACTCTATTCCAGAGCTTCATAATCCCGAGGAGGCGGAAAATTTGCCCCTATCTACATTCCCTTTCCACGATGTCGAATAATTCATGTAATTCTTTCTCATCATTATCGTTTAACACTCCTAGCACTCAGACTTGAAATGACAGTTTCTACAAATAGTTATCGACTAATATTGGATTTGTTTTCAATTTTGCCAAAAAAAATTAAACAAAAAATCGGTTTTTTAAGCATTCTGAGTTCTTTTATAGGATTTTTTGATTTCTTATTGCTCTTTCTTCTCTATCGAGCTATTAATACCCTTTCAAAAAATCAATCAGTCACAAGTGAATACCTCTCTGCAACACTTTCGTTGATCATTTTTTCTATTGCTTTAAGTTTAATACTGAAAACTTTTACAACTTCCTTCCAAGCAAAAATTGTGGCAAATATTGGTAATTATTTGTCGATCGAATTGCTTCGAAAAATACTAAATCTTCAATATATTGATTTTAAAAAATTACAAACGTCTGTTTTGCGTTCTACGTTAATAACAAAATTATTTGACACGGTAGATATTTTTTATTTTTGCATGCAAGCAGTATCGGCGTCTTTAATAGCTGTTCTTCTTTTTATATACGTTCTCTATATTCAATTTTTTGAAGCATTGTTTCTGTTTTCCTTTCTTTTTTGTTCTTATCTAATGATGAGTCGTTATATCTCCAAACGCATTAATAAGCTTAGTCTTGACGTTCGAATCGGCTTGGATAAACACTCTATTGCTATTCAAGAAATGTTGGGAAGTTTTCGAGAAATCAAATATGCCAATGCCGATAACTACTTTCTTGAACATTTTCAACCTTTAGACTATGACCTTAGAATTAATAAAACTAAAAGCCTCTTTTTTATTAGTTTACCTAGGTTTTATATTGAATATGCTGTTTATGCTTATGTAATCATAAGAACATCGATTGCAGTTGTTTTTTCCCCTCAAATTCTCCCTGGATTAGCAATATTATATTTTGCAGCTTTGAAACTCTTTTCTTTATTTCAAAATGTGTATATGGCCTATTTAAACTTAAAGTCGTTGCGTCAGTCTGCAGTATCAGTTTTACATCTTTTTCATCGATCAAGTTCTGAATGTTTCACTTATGAATACACTGAAAGTGTCAGTACAGCCTTAAATTCTGGTGGTAAGAATTTGATTATGTCATTTACAAATGCTTCTTTTTCTTACAATGATTCTAGTCATAATCTTATTGACACCTTTGATTTTTCTATTTGCCAGGGCGAGCATGTTTCATTATCTGGTGCATCCGGTTCTGGTAAGACCACATTCATAGACTTAATATTAGGATTACTTCCTCTTTCTACGGGTCAGCGCACTCTTTTTTCTCTACCAAAATCGAACCAATTGCGTTGTAGTCCTACTATTGCTCTCGTGGCGCAATCACCTTTTATATTTGACTCTTCACTGATTGAGAATATACTTGTTTTCAAATCTCCAGATTTGACGTCTGATTATTTAGAATTTATATTAGATATGTGCAGTATTTACACAATTTGTTCATCAGATTCTCTTAGTGTAGATATGTCTGTTGGAGAATTTGGCAATAAACTTAGTGGTGGCCAGAAACAACGAGTTGCCATAGCACGATCCTTATGTATGTTACCTGATTTATTAATCCTTGATGAGGCAACTTCTGCTTTGGATAGTTTTAGTGAAGCTTCAATACTTTCCAACTTATTTTCGCATAGGGACGATCTTGCAACCGTAACAATCGCGCATCACGCTTCTGCCATGAAATATTCAAATAAAAAGTATGAAATCAAGAACAATACCCTTATCCATATCATTTAATCAAGCTATTATTCTATTTCAATCAAAATCATCCCTCACTTACGGTTTTCCTTGTCCGATTTGACTTGCATGTTCCTTTGAAGAATAAGCGCTATAATAGATCTAGTAGAATATGTGTTTTGTAATGAGGTAAAACGGTATTGTGCTAAGATTAAAAAAAATAATTTCACTATGCTTGGCAAAATTAAAAATTCTTTTTCTTTGCTATCTTCCAAGCTATGCTCCCGACTTCTTAACTCTTTTGTTTATAGTATTAGAACCAATGACTTTAATTTTAGAATCTATATTAATACTCGTCACGAGCGCTTTCGTGCACGAACATTTGAAACGAAAGAACCCGATACATTGTCCTTTATTAGTTACTTTGGAAACATACATGATGTGAGTCTAATTGACATTGGTGCAAATATTGGCATTTATTCATTGGCATTTGCTTCCAAATCTAACTCACCCGTTTATGCATTTGAATTCGACCCTTCGTCTCAAGTTTCTTTGATAAAGAACCTTTCTCTCAATAACTTTAAAAATATTACCCCTGTACTTGCAGCTCTAGATTCTTCTAAGAATTTTTCTCTTTTGCCTACTTTCTATCAAATTTTTGAAGCTGGTGCTGGAGCAGGTGGTTTAAACAAGATATATGCCTCAGTGAAAAGCAGTAATGAGTGCTTACAAACTCTTACCCCTTCTCTTTCCCTTGATGTTTTTAATTCTATTCATCCTTTTCCTGGCGAATCTGTATTGAAAATTGATACCGATGGTCATGAACTAGATATATTGTTGGGTTCTAAGGATTTACTTCGTTCTGGCAAGATTTTGGCAATAATTTTAGAAATTAACTCGTTTGCTTATTCCGAAGCTGATGTTACTGACCTTCTCACAACTTTTGGCTATTGTCTTGTTGCTCGCTCTAAATGGTGTCAGCAATTGAGTGAAGGTAGTATTTACAATTGCGTATTTCTAAAAAGTGATTCCAGCAATGATGTCATAGATTATTTTAAGAATAACTGTCATTTCGAGATATAAATTATTTCCTTACTGCCCATTTAATCTATTACTTTGACCACGTTATTTAATTATTGCTATGCTATCTCTAGGTGCTATTGTTGACAGATTTCTAACGTTTTCTCTACTTCCGATAGCGACTTTCCGTGAGAAATTTCTTTTTACTAGGCAGGTCAAAGATAATCCGGACCTGCACGACTTGTTTATTGATGGTGTTTTAAATCTCTCTGATATTTTACCGTCTTCAGCTAGACATGATTTAGAAAGCTGGGCTGATGAGCTCTCATTTTCATATAGTCGTAATACCAATGGTAAAACCGTTCGGCACTATAATGTTCATTTAGAACACCCCGTTCCTTTATTGCCTTTGAAGCACCTTTCCAAAATACTAAATGTTTATTTTGATTATTCTCCTTGGATAGTTGATCAGACCCAATGGCAAATATCTTTTCCAAGTCCTAACTCTCTACCAGGTCAGGGCTTTCATGTAGATGCTTTTTATCCTTCCCTTAAGTTGTTTATATATAATGGACCTGTGAATGCACTAAATGGCCCAATGCTTTACATTAAGGGATCTCATCGCTGGCCCAAAAATATCTTTAAGCGCGCATTATGGTCGTTATTTCGTTCGCTTAGGCTCACTTATTTTCCCCAAGTAGATATTAACAAAGCTAGCACACTTCTGTCCGAAAACCCTTATTCCTTCTTTCTTTGTGATATGCGCTTATTTCACTCAAGTAGTAGACTTGAATTTGGTACAAGAACTGTTACTGTGATTAATTTTCGCAAACGCTATGTCTTCATGTGATTTTGACTCTAAGCCAATCTTAAATATTTACGGCCTTTATCAATCTGGAAAAAGTCTTTTGTATGACGCTTTTACTTCATCTCCTTCCTTCAAGACGTTTCATCGTGAAGAAGATTTTGATCTTCTAAGGTATCCGAACGGACTCTTTGAATTATATCTTTCGATTCTCACGTTAGATCCTCTAATAGCAGGACACAGGCTTTCGCGTTTTTCACATCTAGTCTCTTATAATTGTATTGCTCCTAAGAATAAATTAGATGCATTTTTATTTTATAGGCGTGATTTTTCATTGTTTTTACCTGGCTTTCATCATCAAACGAGTATTTATTTGAGCAAGTTACTGAAGCATACACGAACAACCTTTCACCCATTTTCACTTTTAACCGAAACCTTCCCTCTACTTCCTGTTTATCGTCTTTTTAACAAGTTTTTTAATACAAGCTTCCCTAAGTCTTTACTCTTAAGCATTTCGGAAAATGATTTTGTTCAATATACGCAAAATTATCTTGATTCACTATTCACTTACATGTTATGTTGTTCACCCCCTAATGCTCATGTTCCTTATGATGCTTTAATATTGAACAATGTTTGTTTCCCTGGCCAGGAAAAGCTGCTTAATAAATTATGTCCCAAAATAAATAATATACTTCTTATTAGAGACCCCATTGCCACTTACATTGACATATTAGACAGGTCGTCTTTTGCGTGGTATAGGAATCAGTCAAATGCTTTCTTCTCTGTCAATTCTTTTCGCTCTTATTTGGATTACTTTGAGTTAGCTTTAGGATCTGTTATTTCTTCTGGTAATTCTCTCATTTTGCGATTTGAGGATCTTGTGAATTCACCCTCCACTCAATTGTCGCTTATTGCAGAATATTCTGGTATTCCCATTAACGCCCTCTCTCAATTGTCAATAAAGCCACTATCTTCGCCAATACTTGAAGATTGCAGTCATCCACTCTATTCTCAATATTTGACTTATTCACGTTCAAGCTCTTACAATTCCATCTCATCTTTCTATACACGTTATGAATCTTAGAGCTTTGGTCACTGGTGGTGCTGGATTTATTGGTGGCCACATTGCTAGAGATCTCATCTCTCGTGGTTTTATCGTTGATATTATTGATAACCTAAAAACAGGAAATATTTTAAATATACCCGACTCTGCAAACTTTTTTTATATTGATTCTGCTAACTCTGATATATTTCGAATTTTGAATCAATCTTACGATATTATATATCATTTTGCAGGGCAAAGTTCTGTGGAGATTTCGTATAGAGATATTATGTATGATTTTAATTCAAACTTGGCATCAACGGTTAATATTCTTGAGTTTGCGAGAAAAGTTAAGCCAAGGCATTTAATTTATGCCAGTTCTATGTCCGTTTATGGCGGAGAGGATACATCAGCTCGTTCTGAAGATTCCGTACTTTTAGGTTCAAATCCATACGCGTTGGGTAAGATGACTAGTGAAAAATACCTTCAACTCTATAATAAATTTGGCATATCAAGTACTGCTGTTCGTTTATTTAATATTTATGGGCCTGGTCAAAATCTCGTTAACTTATCCCAAGGGATGCTTTCTATTTATTTAGCACAAGCTCTTAATTCTCCTAGTGTTCTTGTAAAAGGTTCTTTAGACAGATCACGTGATTTTGTTCATATTTATGATGTCTTAAAATTTCTTCGTAAGATCGAGTTCAATGAATTAGCCTTTAATCAATCAGTCAATATTTGTTCGGGCATTTCAACAACTGTTGGTTCTATTTTAAATGATATAGAATTTGTCCTGAATAAACAACTTGATATAACCGTGGCTGGATCGACCCCAGGCGATATTCCTCATATGCTTGGGGATACTTCTAAACTTTTCAATATTACTTCTCTTAAAGCAAGTACTACCATTCGCCGCGGTATTCAAACTATGGTTGAAGCTCTTACTTCAGAATCTTACTATAGATAGTTTTCCATATTTTTGAAATAGTCGAAATAATCTTCTTATTTTCCCTTTAAATTATTGACTTTCATTAATTTGACACTCACTTCTTTTCTTACATTTTACCGCTCACCTGTCTTTTTGCTCACAGCTTTTTTCCTTTTGCCTAAAGTCTATGGCATTATTGATTTATCAATCATTCCATTGCTGTGTATATTCATTTCTTCTATATTTGCTCCTTCTTGTCAAGCATATAGCTATAAATTAAAGTCATATTATATAGTACTACTATCATTGCTTGGTGTTTGCCTTCTCTATTCTTTATTTGGTGCTCTATTTGTATATGATTCCGCTCTTAACTTCCCCTTAAAATTTTTTCGCTACTCTCTAATTACATTTATCTCTTTATTTTCGCTTTCGCGATCCTTTCTTTCCCCTTTGGATATATTTAAATCTGCAGTCCTTGCCAGTGTCATTAACACATTGTTCTCTTTGGTTCAATACTTGGTTTTTATATTTGACTTTAAAAGTATCATGCCTTATATTTTTAATCCTTCATTTGACATCCTCCTGAGTTCTCCGTTTCGCCAGCCTGGTTTAATGGCTGGTTATCCTAACTCATCGTTGCTTTTGATATTAGGTTTATATTCTTATTATTTTATTTGTCACTATCATGTTCACTGTAAGCCTAAGTTATGGGTTGTATTGATATTCAGTACGCTAGCTTCGCTAGCAAGTAGAACTGGCCTCGTTATGTCAATACCATTAGTCTTGTATTATTTTTATTGTCAGCTCTACAACATTCACAGAGTTTCTTATAGATTTCGAATTTCAACTTTTGTTCGTTTCATCGTATCCCTGACAATTATTTTCCTATTGTTAGGTCTATTTTTTAATTCAGGCACTCGTATATTGAGTAATTCTACATATTTTCTAGAGCCATTTACAATTCTTTTCTCCGGTGATGTTTCATCCTCCCAAAGCCTGGATGCTCTTTTGGCTTCCTATCAAAACTATTTAAGCACTAGTCATTTTGTTTTTGGTAATCATCTTTGGATGCTTTCCACCGATTTAAATAATATCGATAATGGCTTTTTTATTGTTCTGGCTTCACAAGGAATTTTCATCTTGACGTTATGCATAATTTTTTATCTTTTTTTGATAGCCCAAGTTCCATCCTTGTATTCAAAAATTTTCCTTTTCTTTGTCTTTGTTGTTTTTAATTTCAAGGTTGATGTTATATTTGTCAGACAAGCTTCAGACCTTTTCTTTTTTCTTCTTCTTGCCTCTTCTTTCTTTTTCGATGCACACTCATCCTCTCGATTAACTTGTCGTAAACATTAATCTCTCGTCTTTTCCCTGTTTGTTCTACAGTGAAGCAAATTTATCAATTCCTCCTTTTCCTCACCAATGGCTCTTAATCTACCTCTGATTCGTTTGTCAAAAAGTACAGTAACTACTAGTGATATTAATTCAGTTTCTCAATGTCTTCGTGAGGAGTTTTTAGGTATTGGTTCCTACGTTCAGGAATTTGAAACTAAGATCTGTTCCTATGGCTATCAGTACGCTATCGCTACATCTTCAGGCACTTCCTCTCTTCAATTAGCCTTGCAAGCTCACGGAGTTGGTCCTGGAGATGAAGTGGTTCTACCGTCTCTTACATATGTAGCTACCTATCAGGCCGTCTCGGCAACAGGCGCAACTCCTATTTCATGTGATGTAAGGTTATCTGACTTATCTCTTTGCCCTGATTCTTTATTGTCCTTAATTTCTAATAAAACGAAGGCTGTTATTCATGTCCACTTCGCTAGTTTATTGGGGTCATTACATGAAGTACGATCTTTACTTCGTCATCATTCAATTCCTCTTATAGAAGATGCTGCTCATAGTTTTGGAGATTGGTCTATTAATCATGGTAATTATGATACTATATGCCACTCCTTTGATGGGATTAAAAACATTACCTGTGGGGAGGGCGGAGTCGTGTGTACTACGAATAAGCATATAGCAGATACTATTTCTGACTTGAGACTTTTAGCCGTTTCGAATGACTCTGTTCAACGATACAAAAATGCTCGTAGTTGGAATTTTGATGTTAAGTCCCAAGGTTGGAGGTATCATATGAGTAACATTAACGCTGCTCTTGGGTTATCTCAGCTTCAACGGATTGATTCCATTCGTGATAAGCGTAGAACATTATCTAACTATTACTATCAAGCTCTGCTTGCCTCACAATATTTCACTCCTCTCTTACCTCTTTTGAATAATGATACGTTGACAATCCCGCATATCTATCCTGTTTTAGCTGCATCTCAAGGTTTTGATACGAATTCTTTTCGTAATTTTATGTTGGACAATAATATACAGACCGGCTTACACTATTATCCCAATCATTTGTTGAGTTACTATTTATCAAGTGTAAAAGAACCACTGCCTAACACAATGGCAATCTATCCCCAAATGGTTACTCTTCCTTTGCATCTTGACTTGAATTACAATGATATCGATCGAATTGTAGAAACTATTGATACTTATTTTAAATTATGAGCCCATTTTATTCTATTGTCATTAATGTTCTCGATGGTGAAAATTATTTAGCAAGGTTATTCTCTTCTATTGCTTCACAAAATTTTTACGATTACGAGATAATCTTAATTGATAATTGTAGTTCTGATGCTACTGAATCAATTGTCAAATCTTACAGTTCTAAATTTCCCTTATTTACTATTCATAGAACTACTTCTACTGTTCCTTTGTATAGTGCTCGTAATATTGCCGTTCAACTAGCCTCTGGCAAATACATTGCTTTTCACGATGTTGATGATTTGTGGTCTTTTGACAAGCTTTCTAGTTATTATGCTTTACTCTGTAATGAGAAATACGATATAGCCTTCGGTTCATATAATGTAATAAAGCATAGAGCTAATATTACTCGTAAGCAAGAATTTAAATACAAAAACTCCTTAATTGTTTTAAATGATGATGTTTTTAAAGCATACAATATAGCAATGTCCAGTCTTGTTATATCTCGTAAATCCTTTGCAAATGGCTTGTTCAACCCAAAATATCTAATTATTGGTGAATTTGAATATATACTTCGCATGTTTTATCAAAAGCGTGCACTTGTTGTTCTTCGGCGCACGTGCACAGTACTCCAGGATGATAACTCAACCTCGGTAAAATATCCTCATCAATTTTCCCGTGAGCTTTATTCTCTCTCCTTCGACTATATAAACAACCGAAAAATTTATAAGTATCTTTTTAGTAACTCAATCTATAAATTGTATCAATCATATTTTTTGTCCAAGCCTTCTTATCGACTAGCTTTCTTCCTTATGATTCGATTGTTTATTAAATACAAGTTTCCCCTTCTTTCATTCCGGTTTTTACTTGTTAGCACTATTCTTTTACTTAAAGCTTAATGAGAACTATCTGTTTTTATTTTCCATTCATTAAGACTGGCGGAGTGTCGTCTCTTTTTGCTTTTATTTCTAGTATAATTTCACAAAAATATACCGTATATATTGTAGACTTTCCGAATGGTGCTCTAGCAAATTTATCTAAGACAACTCAAGTTACTTGCATCTCCCCTGATGAGTTAGTAGATTTGTCTTACAACATTGACCTAGTTATTGTTACCCAAGCACTGCCCCTTTGGCGCTTACCTAATATAAATATCATAAACTCTTCTACAAAACTTTTTTTTTGGTTTTTGCATCCTGATAATTTCGAAATTATCCCTAAGTATCGTCAATTTTTTAGTAAATTCAATTATTTTTTTCGAAAGCGTAACTTTAAACTCATTTCCCAATATAGCCTCATGCTTGAATTTCAATCACTATATTTTATGGATCATGCATGTTATTATGGTCTTCTTACTACGCTAAGTTTATCTACTACAAATCCTTCATATAATTGTCCTATCCTTAGGCTGGTTCATAACCCAATGCATACTATTTGTCCTGCTAGATCTTCTGTATTTAGTAAAAATTTTCTTACTATTACTTGGATTGGTCGTTTAGAAGATTTTAAATCACAATCTCTACTTTCTTTCGTTCAAGATTTGGTAAATTCAAACTGTTCATTAGATAATATCAAATTGCATATAGTTGGCGATGGAATCGACTTTTCGTCACTGAAGAGAAAATTTTCATGTATCCCAATTAATATTACGTTCCACGGTACCTTATCCTTTGATGAACTTGATGATTTGCTTGTCAGTACAGATATTGGCTTTGCAATGGGTCTTTCTCTTTTAGAATTTGCTTCAAGAGGTATACCTTGTTTAATTGCAGATTTTGGTTATAGGCAATCATTATCTGCCGGCTATTGTATTTTTGGAGAACAACGTCTCGATCTTGGGTCCCCACATGATTTGCTAATTAACATGCAGCATTTTAAACTCAAAACACTAGGTTGTGCTATTGACTATATTTTATCTGATTATAAAGAGATAAGTGCTAATACTTCCAATGTATATCTTACAACTTATTACTATAAATCCACGATCGATCTTTTTGAGTCAGCGATCTCCTCCTCACGACTTACTGTACGAGATGTTCTCTCTAGTGATTTACTTTTTCCTGATTTGCTTTCAATCTTAGTTTCTCTTCTTGCCTTGTCTCGTAATCAGTTTTACTCTGCCGCACAGCGTAATTCTATCTACGGCGGCTTTTCCTGGCTTTTATGAGTTTATAATCTTATCATGGTTCCTATAATTATTTTAAGATTTGCATCTAACTAATTATTTTATTGGTATGAAAATAGTTTTTGCTATCAAAAGATTAGATCGTGCCGTAGGTGGTGCAGAAAGAGTTTTATGCATGGTTGCATCCGAACTCTCTCGACGTGGCCATGATATTACGGTTGTTACTTGTGATTCCAATCAATCTACTCCGTTTTATCCTATCCATGATGGCATAAGGATTATCAACCTTTCTGTTGGTGAAACAGCTGAACCTGGTAGGTTTGTTGTAACACTTACTCGTATTATTGCTTTACGTCGAGCAATTATACGCATTAATCCCGATGTAGTCGTTGGATTTATGCACTCTATATTTATACCCTTATCCTTTGCCTTGGTTGGAGCTAACATTCCATTAGTTGCTAGTGAGCATATAGTGCCCGATCATTACAGATCCCGCCCTTTGCAATTTGCTTTATTATGGATATCCGCTTTCAATATCCAAAGAATCACCGTTTTATCTGAAAATATTAAGCGTAGTTACCCAAAATTGCTTAGAGATCGTATGCATGTTTTAAGAAACCCCGTTCTTCCTGTTGATAATTACGCTAATCCTGGTCGTTTAAAAGATTCATATATACTTCTTAATATTGGTCGACTTGATAATCAGAAAGATCAAAAGACTCTCATTAATGCATTTGCACTTATAGCCCATTCTTTTCCTAACTGGATCTTAAGGATCTATGGTGATGGTACTCTCAGGGATTCACTAGAGGGACTTATTATACATCTTGGTCTAGTAGATCAGGTGTTTTTATTAGGTAATACATCCTTGATTTCTGAGGAATATGCAAAAGCAGATATCTTTTGCCTTTCATCTTTATACGAGGCTTATCCACTTGTCGTGGTTGAGGCTCAATCCCACGGGCTTCCTGTCGTGGCCTTTGAAAATTGTCCTGGTGTTAATGAACTTGTTATCAATCGTAAAAACGGTCTCTTGGTCGAAAGTTCTTACAACCGTTCACAATCTTTAGCCAAAAGCCTGTCTCAATTGATGTGTGATTCTACTTTGAGATATGAGTATGGATCAGCTTCTAGAAAGGCAACTCACCAATATTCATCGCTTTGTGATATAGCTAATCATTGGGAAACTTTACTTACTCCTCTAACTACTTCATCTATTTAATATGTGTGGTATTGCTGGTCTTTGGAGCATATCTGATATTGACCAAGATTTTTTGCGCTGTAATGCCCAGTTAATGGGGGATTCAATTTCCTTTCGAGGGCCTGATGATTCTGGTGTATGGATTGATCCTTTTGTTCCTCTTGCTTTAGTACATAGGCGTCTTTCAATTTTAGATTTATCAAAAGCTGGTCATCAACCCATGGTCAGTTCATCTGGACGCTATGTTATATCTTTCAATGGCGAGATTTATAATCATCTATCGATACGTCGTGAACTTGAAACTTCTAATCTTATTGATAAGCCATGGTCCAGTTCCTGTGATACTGAAACTTTGCTCTGTGCAATCGAAGCGTGGGGTATATCTAGTACATTAAAAAGATGTTCTGGAATGTTTGCTATTGCCTTATGGGATACGTCGTACCAACGTTTAACTTTGATTAGGGATCGGTTTGGAGAGAAACCTCTTTATTGGGGTTGGCACTGTGTTGATGATATTCGCACTCTACTGTTTTGCTCTGATGTTGCGGCTCTTCGGTCTATTACTCGTACATCTCCATATTCCATCAATAAAGTAGCACTTACTGCTTATTTTAATCTCGGCTTTATTCCTGCACCTTTATGTATATATGAGGGTTTTCATCAGCTTATGCCGGGTCATCAGATTGACTTTGATTTATCTCGTCATGCCCATAATAATTTTCATTCTACTTCATGGTGGGATATTTCTAGTTCATCTTTGTCCTCACAATCTAAGCTTGAATATATTCCCAAGGACGTCTACCTTTCACAGTTGAAGGCATGTCTTACCCGTTCAGTTGTTATGCAATCTTCTTCTGATGTTCCCTTAGGCACTTTTCTTTCTGGGGGTATCGACTCTTCTTTAATTACTGCAATTCTTCAAGCTAACAGTAGTTCGTCCATTAGCACATTAACCGTATCTTTTCCTGGAAATTCTGTTGGTAATCTTGAATTCAATGAAGCTCCATATGCTCATGATATTGCTTCCTATTTAGGTACCAAACACACTGAAGTCAGTCTTTCATCACAGGATGCTCTTAGTTTAATCCCAGCCTTACCATACATTTATTCTGAGCCCTTTTCTGACGCCTCACAAATCCCAACTCATTTGGTGTGTCTATCTGCACGTCAAAACGGTTTGTCTGTCGCACTCACTGGTGATGGGGGTGACGAGCTCTTTGGCGGTTATAACCGTCATCGTCTAGCTCCCTTGATTTACAAGTATTTTCATTTTTACCCTCAATACTGCAAGAACTTTATTTCCTTTTTGATTAACATTCTACCGATTGCCTCTCGTGGTTTATCCAGAAACAAACAATATAAACTATCCTCAGCAGTTAGATCTAGTTCCAGTCTTTCTTCGATTTATGATTCATTGTTATCAGTATTTACCGATTCCAGTTGTCTTTTTGATTCAATCTTTTTGGAATCCATCATCACTGATTTTTCTACAACAGACTTTCTGAGCTTTAATCCATTCAGCACCTCTGTTTCTCCTGTTGAGTCTGTTATGGCTGCGGATACTATTGGTTATTTACCTAATGATATCCTTGTTAAGGTAGATCGCGCTTCAATGTATGTAGGCTTGGAAACACGTGCACCATTTCTAGATATTTCTGTAGCTGATTTCATGTTTTCTTCTCCACTACATTATAAAATCCCCGATTTGTCTGACAGAGATTGTACTAAGTGGGCTCTACGTCAAATACTTTATCAGTTTGTTCCTCCTTCCTTAATTGATCGTCCAAAGTCAGGGTTTTCTACACCTATTTGTTATTGGCTTCGTGGACCATTGCGTCAATGGGCTGAAGATCTTCTTTCACCATCTCGCATAGAATCACAAGGAATACTAAACTCTTACTACATCGATCAATTATGGAGGCAGCATTTAGGTGGTCGTGATAATTCATCCCAGCTATGGACCGTTTTGATGTGGCAAGCTTGGGCTGATATATGGTTGTAATTTTTCTCTGCGTATTATTCAACATTGGTTTTTAGCATACTAATTGAACCTTTCGCTTCCATGCTATCATTATCCAAGATTATCTATTCTTGTGTTCTTCCTAGGTTTATTTGAGGGCCATGCAGATCCAGCAGCTTGTCTTGTTAGAGATGGAAAAGTCATTGCCTACGCTGAAGAAGAGCGTTTCTTACGTAATAAACATGCCTTTGGTCTTTACCCTATTAACGCGATTAAATATTGTCTAAATTGTGTTGATATTTCTTTATCTGACATCTCTGCTGTTGGTATTCACTGGGATATAGCTTCTTTTGACAACGGTACTATCGCTTCCTATTTTGATGAATTAAATTCTTTATTTGATGTTGATGAAGGTACTTCAAGATGGCAACAATCCATGTTGTCATCATTTACCTCCAAGGCAGTTTTCAATAGACATCACTTTCATTGGACTAAGCACTTTGGATCCATTGATTTCCCTCCAATAGTGGGTATTCCTCATCACTATGCGCATGCTTTTCAGGCATGTTTCCAATCTCCCTTCTCTTCTGCAACCTGTATTGTAATGGATGGTTCTGGAGATGTTGATTGCACCAGTATTTGGAAATATGAAAATAATGCAATAACTAAACTTTTTTCTAGAAAAATTCCGCACTCTCTCGGTTGGTTCTATGCAGCTTTTACAGAGTTTTTAGGTTTTGAAGCTTATGACGGAGAATACAAAGTTATGGGTTTGGCTTCTTACGGGAATTGCAATGAAAATGTTCGCTCTAAACTTAATGCTATTTTGTCTCCATGCGACTCAAATCTTTATTCTTTAGATCCGAAGTATATTCATTATGGCCCTCACACATATTCAAAACGGTTCACCGATCATCTTGTTGAATTGATGGGTATACAACCCAGAACACCCGATCAATCTTTGTCTCAAATTCACAAAGATATTGCATATGAGGTTCAATATCTGCTTGAAAGTGTTGTCACTCATATTTCAGATTATGCAATTCAACTTACCGGTATTGACAACTTGTGTATAGGTGGTGGAGTTGGACTTAATATAAAAATGAACTCAGCACTCCATCGTTCAACTTTAGTATCTGATTTTTTCGCCCATCCTCTTTGTAGTGATGGAGGCGCCGCACAAGCAGCTGCTCTGGTTCTTGGACATCGTGATAACGGTAATGAAGTTGAACGCTTATCTACGCTTGCTTTAGGCCCTGAGTATTCCGATGAATCAATCCGTAAAGCACTTGATATCTGCAAATTACCTTATCAATTATCTAATAATATCTCCCTAACTGCAGCTCAATTCATATCCGGTGGTATGGTCGTGGGTTGGTTTCAAGGGCGTATGGAAGCTGGTCCAAGGGCTCTTGGTCAAAGAAGTATCCTTGCTGATCCACGTTGTGTCAGCTCACGCGATAAGGTTAATGCTGTCATCAAGTTTCGTGAGGATTGGCGACCATTTTGCCCGTCTATTGCTGAAGAATTTCTTGATGAATATTTCGATAATTACTACAATAGTCCTTTTATGAATAATTCTTTTTTTGCAACACAGAAGTTAAAAGAAATTGCTCCTGCAATCGTTCATGTTGATGGTACATCCCGAATTCAAGCTGTTAGTAAGATTCACAATCCCTTGTATCATTCCTTACTTATGTCGATGAATTCAATTGCTGATTTGCCTATTCTCCTCAACACTTCATTTAATGTTAAAGGTGAGCCCATTGTGATGTCTCCTGTAGATGCTTTAAGAACCTTTTCTGCATCAGGCATGGATTGTCTCTGTATAGGTAATTATTTTCTTCTTAAAAATCACAATATCTCTCAAAATGGTTAAGTCCGTTCTTATAGTTGCACCACATCCTGATGATGAGGTTCTTGGATGTGGTGGTGCGATATCATATTTTAGTCAAAAAAACTATGAAATTACCGTGCTTACTGTTGCTGCTCATATGCCCCCTCTTTATTCTAAAGAGGTTCATGAGATAACAGTTTCAGAAGCACAAAAGGCGCATCAGCTGTTGGGTGTTGAAAACTCTATTTTCTTGGATTTTCCAGCAGTTATGTTGTCTCAAATTGACATTGCATCATTCAATAAATCTATTTGTGATGTTGTTGTCAAAGTAGACCCTCAAATACTGTTTATTCCTTTCTATGATCGCCATATAGATCACCGCTTAATATTTGACTCCTGTCTTGTTGCATCTCGTCCTATTAGGCCTAATGCTAATCTTCAACTTCTTGCATGCTATGAAACTATTTCTGAAAGTTTTTGGAATGCGCCTGGAATTGAGCCTCAATTTACTCCAAATTGGTTCTTAGATATTACTGCTCACATTGATTCTAAATGTAATGCAATGCTTTGTTATCAATCGCAGGTTAGTCTTTACCCAGGACCTCGATCTGTTGAGGCTCTGCGGTCTCTTGCCCTGTTCAGGGGATCTCAACATGGCTTTGCATACGCTGAAGCTTTTCACATTATTAGAATGCATAATATTCTTTAATATCTTAGAACTTAATAAAGCTTCGTTTTTTAGTTCTTAAAATATGAAACTCTTCTTTGTTGTTAATGTTGATTGGTTTTTGTTCTCACATCGTTTGCCTGTTGTTGAGGCTGCCTTACGTGCTGGTTATGATGTTCACATAGCTACAACATTCACTGATTTTAAATATAAGTCATATCTTCTTGATCGTGGTTTCATAGTTCATGACCTTTACATAGATCGGAAAGGCTCAAACTTTTTTTCCATCATAGCCACCTTTTTTAGGCTTTTCGTGCTCTTTAAATCTGTTTCGCCTCATATTGCTCATTTAGTTACTATCCAGCCAGTTCTGCTAGGAGGGTTGGCCGCACGTTTGACAGGGGTAAAAAATGTAGTTTTCGCAATTTCTGGCTTTGGTCATTCTCAAATTATTACTTCCCTCTACAGCAGATTACGTCTGGTTTTAATTCAATTATTCTATAAAATTTCATTAAAAGCTCCATGTCGCGTTGTTATGTTTCAAAACCCCGATGATATGTATAAACTTAAATCATTATGTACCTTGCAAGATCATGAATGCCATTTAATTCACGGATCTGGAGTGGATATTGCCAAATTTGCTTTCTCTCCTATTCCTTATGGAATTCCTATAGTATTTATGGCTTCTCGTTTGCTTGCAACTAAAGGAGTTCGAGAATTTATATTCGCTGAAAAACTTCTTCGTGAAAGTAACGTAAAATGCATTTTCCAATTGGCTGGTTGTCCTGATTATTCTAATCCTACTTCTTTAATATCCTCTGATCTTCAAGCTCTTTCTCTTTCTTCCAACGTTCAATTCTTAGGCCATCGAGATGATCTAGAAACTCTAATGCGTCAAGCTTCTGTTGTTTGCCTGCCCTCTTATTATCCTGAGGGTCTACCAAAGGTTCTTTGTGAAGCATCTTCTTGCGGAAGACCTATAGTAACAACTGATCATCCTGGTTGTAGAGATGCTATCGTGCCTGATTCCACCGGTATATTAATCCCTATACGAGACTCACATGCATTAGCCGAGGCAATTAATACTTTGCTTTCTAATAGGTTGTTGATGTCCAATATGGGCATTGCTGCTAGAAAACATGCTGAATCATATTTTGACATTGATATTATAGTCGAACATCATCTTTTCATTTACTCAACACTTTCTGCATAAGGTTTTCAATTGAATATTTTTGTTTCTGGTTCTAATGGTTTTATTGGTCAGAAATTCTGTCCACGCTTAGCTTCTCAGGGTTTTTCTGTTACTGCTTTTTCTCGGTCCGAATATGCTTGGCAGTCAGATATCGTTCCTGCTGTTCACTCTTCACTAAAATCTTTTTGTCGAGTCAAATCTCTTAGTCGATATGACTGTGTTGTGCACTTAGCTGGTCGCGCCCATGTTTTAAATGAATACTCTTCAGATCCGTTAGCTTCATATAGAGCATCAAATGTTGATGATACTCTTTTACTTGCTAAACATGCAGCTTTCTCTGGCGTGAAGCGATTTGTTTATCTCAGCTCAATTAAGGTTAATGGACAATCAACTTCTCGTGATTCACCTTTTACAGAGCTGGACATACCTCACCCTGTTGATGATTACGCTCTGTCGAAGCTCGAAGCCGAAAATGCTCTTTTTGCACTTTCAGCTCAAACTGGTATGGAAATTGTTATTATTAGACCCCCACTAATTTATGGGCCAAAGGTTAAAGGCAATCTTAACACCGTGCTAAAACTATTGTCTTTACGAGTTCCTCTTCCTTTTGGTGCCGTTACTGACAATCTTAGAAGTTTCATTTTTTTAGAAAATCTTATTGACCTCATTATTATTTGTATTCAACATCCCTCAGCCGCTAATCGTGTCTTTTTAGCTAGTGACCAAGACGATGTTTCTACATTTGACTTTTTAAATCTTGTCGGTCTTAGCTGTAATTATTCTGCATTTCTTTTCCCCGTTCCACGTCGCTTTTTGAAGTATATGTGCATTCTGTTTGGTAAGTATTATTTATTTGATCGTTTATGTAATTCACTTGTAGTAGATTCAAGTTTGGCAACTACTTTACTTGGTTGGAATCCAAGGTTTTCCCTTCGTCTGGGTTTGCAAAAATCTTTATCTGACCTCTGATTTCTTCCTGCCAGATGTTTTTTTATTTTAGTTTGGCTTCTTATGTTTGACTTTTCATTGTTTTTTGCTTTTACAGCATCATTTTTCATTTCGTATTTCGCTCTTAAATTATTTCTTCCATTTTTTTCTGGAAAGATCATTGCGCATCCCAATAAACGTAGTGCTCACACTTTCGCAATCCCTAGAGGCGGCGGATTGGTTTTTGTAACTATAAGTTTTGTTTCTTCGCTTTTACATTTAATTTTGACTGATTCTCTGTATTATCAACTCTCATCTTCTTCTTTCCTTTCACCCTTTTTGCTAATAATATGTCTTCCGCTTGGACTTGTCGGTTTTTTAGATGACTATATAGAGCTGGCAATGTTTCCTAGGTTTATTTTTCAATTTATTACTTGTTTTGCTATTGTTTATCTTAGTCCATTGTTTTTCAAGTATATATTTTCTCAACAACTTTTCTCGTCCTCGCTTTTATTGTCTTTATCTTCCTTTTTTTTATTATCTATTTTCTTCGTTGGTATTACAAATTTCTCTAATTTTATGGATGGATTGGATGGTCTTCTTGCAGGCTGCATGTTAGTAATTTTGGGTACCGCCTTTATCTCTCTCAATGGGTCATGGCCTTATTGGTGTCTTTTGGGTTCACTCATTGGTTTTCTTGCCTTTAATTGGAGTCCAGCAAGTATATTTATGGGAGACGTTGGTTCTAATTATTTAGGTGCTGTATTTTGTGGTGTTTTAGCCTTTACTCCAGACTGGCATCACTTTTTAGCTCTCATATTAGTATCTACTCCCTTACTTGTAGATCCTTTTTTCTGCTTGTTAAGACGCTTTTTAGCAGGTGTTCCTTTACTTCCTCCTCATAACCTTCACCTTTATCAACGACTCCATCAATCTGGCAAGAGTCATTCTTATGTATCGTGTATTTATGTATCCTTTACATTATTACTTTCGATTTCTTATTTACTAGGTGGATTGTTTTCGGTCGCTTGTTGTTCTGTTTTTGTTTTGTTCGGTATGGTTTATCTAGATTTCTGGATTGCTGTTCCTTTTAATAAAGCAGCGCAGCCATTCATCCGATAGTCTCTTAATTAGATTAGGCATCTTACTTTGTATTATTCTGTGAATTCACATTGTTACTATTGATTCATCATTTTGACAGGATTCATCTTTCATCTCTATCACCCTCTATGACTCCTCCATATAATTTTTAAGTATATTCGTCGTCTTGCATGCCTTGTTTTTCTTCTGTTCTTTGATGTAGGATGATTGTATATAATTTCATTTATTGATGAATTTGCACCTCGATATTTCTTGGTTTTTTGCACTGTCTTATCGTAGTCGTAGATTCGTTTTGATCTCTTTAGATATTTTTTTATTACTTTTAGCTGTTTGGTTTAGTTTCTGGTTGCGCCTTGCCGAACCGTTCCATCCTCTTTTTCTCACCTCAGGAATATGGGTTCTTATATTTTCTGTTTTAATTGGTATACCTCTTTACTCTTATACTGGCCAATATTTAAGCCTCACTAGATACGTCGGCAGTTTTGTATTCTATCAACTCGCATTTCGTAATGGCTTGTTAGTACTTTGTCTGTTCTCAGTCGGTAATATATTTAATTTACCATTACCTCCAAGAAGTAGTTGGATTTTGCTTTGGCTGCTTCTTACTGTTTTTACTGGGTCAATAAGGTTTGTTTTACGCGATATTCTTTTGAGTATCCGTTCATCACCTAGTAAACTTCAGCTTCGTGTTGTTATATACGGTGCAGGTGAGGCTGGTGCACAGCTTGCAGCTGCCCTTCATCTTGCTGGTAATCATCAAATCGTAGCTTTTCTCGATGATGATTCTAATCTTTGGGGTAGATCAATCAATGGCATTCCTATCCAGGCTCCGCAAACTATTACCGAGATTAAGTCTAGTATTGACCAAATTTTATTGGCCATTCCCTCATTAGGTAAGCGTGAACGTCGCTCCATCATTGCTCAATTTCAGCAACAATCTTTACCAGTTCTTAGCATCCCTTCTGTTGACGATTTGACCTCTGGGCGAGCTCGTATTGATTCTCTTCATCCTGTTTCTATTGAAGATCTCCTTGGCAGAGATGTTGTCTCACCTAATCTTTCGCTTCTTTCTTACGAAATTACTGATTCTGTTGTTTGCGTAACTGGTGCTGGTGGTTCAATTGGATCCGAACTATGTGTTCAACTTGTCAAATTTAATCCAAAATGTCTCTTACTTCTCGAAAGAAGTGAGCCCTCTCTTTATGCTATTGAACAAAAATTACTTTCACTTGGCTGCAAAAAAGTTAATTTAGTACCAGTACTTGGGTCGGCTTGTGATATTATTATGCTTAATAAGTTGTTCGCAGATTTTTCAATTGATGTAGTTTTTCATGCTGCAGCTTACAAGCATGTCCCCTTGGTTGAGTCGAACCCTGTTTCAGGCATTTCCAATAATGTTTTTTCTACACTTTCGCTCTGCAATGTTTGTGCCAAATTTAGTGTTCGTAGATTTGTCCTTATTTCCTCTGACAAGGCTGTTCGCCCTACAAATGTAATGGGAGCTACAAAAAGGGTTGCAGAGCTCATTGTTCAGGCCTTTGCCCAAGAGGCTTCCTGTATAGATGACTTTGAGCTTTCTTCAACACGTTTTGCAATTGTTCGGTTCGGTAATGTTCTTGCGTCCTCAGGCTCTGTTGTCCCACTCTTTCGCAGTCAAATTGCTTCTGGTGGTCCCATCACTGTTACTCATCCTGAGATAATTCGTTATTTTATGACTATTCCTGAAGCTGCTCAATTGGTTATACAGGCTTCAGCTCTTGCAAAGGGTGGCGATCTCTTTTTGTTAGATATGGGAGAGCCAGTAAGGATCACAGATCTTGCTGTACAAATGATTCTTCTTAGTGGTTTGTCAGTACGTGATGGATCTAATCCAGATGGCGACATAGAAATCATTTTTACTGGCTTGCGACCCGGTGAAAAGCTGTATGAAGAACTTTTGATTGATGCAAAGTCTGAGGTTACTGAGCATCCACTTATCTTTCGAGCCAATGAAAAGTCAATTTCACCTAATGCACTATGGTCAAGTCTCGATAGTCTGGAATCATCCGTGCAAAATCAGCGCTCTGACGAAGCTTTGGCTATACTTTCAGAGTTAGTACCTGAATGGGAGCGTTATAAGCTTCCGGTTTCATAATTCTTTCGGATTGAATTCCACTGGCTAAATTCACTAGCTATTAATAGCTGTCTGTTTGGCTTTTGCGGATTACTCGTTTTTTGGCTCATCCCTACTTTTTACGGCATCCTGATTGTTCGATTTCCATCTATTGGTTTCTGTGGTTATTTTTTTGTGCCTTTTGCATACGAATTAATTGTAATCGATTAAAATTTGTATATTGGTTTGCTTTCTTCGGTGTTTTCACCCTTTCGCAAAAGTATATCCTCTTGCATCCTTAATAGGCTACATCTATGAGTTATTCAGTAGCTACTCAGATGTTAGTGATTTTTCTTCTTCCGCTTTGGATGCTTTCTTCCCCTTTTCACGGCCTTGGCTTTGGAGTTTAACTTCCTGTTGTGAGTTCTTTTTTCAGCGATGTCGAGGTGATTGCCTTGGCTTGTGTTTATATATAAGCACTTGTTGTTGATGGTATTTATTGCTACTTAATACCCTGCTCCTACTCACTGGCGTGTCCTTTTCGGCTTTGTGAGCTGCCTTGTGCCGGCAGTGCATCAGTTAGACATAAATTCTAAGTGGCGTTTCATCACCAAACTTCTTCGTGTTCTCGATAGTAACCACTTATCTATCATGTTGCGTTGCGCGTTTGCTCCATAGTTGTTGCCTTTTGATGAGTAGGCCTCTGGTCTTTTTGTATTGTTCCAGATTTTATTTAGTATATGGGTGAATGCTTTCCGGCTTGATTCTAATTTTTGCATGACTTTGATTCTTTCGTTTATTCCGAATTTGCAACCATCAGTGATCAACTTGCAGCTTTGTTTATCTTGTTTTCTGCTCGTATCTTCGATAGGGAGATCCATCTAGTGTTGCACTGCGCTGGCAGTCGGGATGAAGTTGTCGTTCCTGCTTGTTGAAACACTGTTAACCTTTGTTTCTTCTTTGAGCGGCACATAGGTTGACGGCAACCTTTAGTTCGGCCTTGTATTTAGTCAACCGTGGTGCAGCTGTAATTCACAGCTTCAGTTCTTGTTAGGTAGTTGCGGGGTCAATGTTTGTCGAATTGGACTTTTCCTCTTCTGCTTTCGAAAAGCAGTTCTAACCCTTGCTCGAAGCGGCGTAGTTATGTTGCGATGATCGGATAGGAGGAAATTGAAGGTCGCCTAGTGCTTCTTAAACCTTTTCTGGCTGCAGGCGTCGAGCAATGGTTTGATTTAAATTCCTGCGCTGCATTTGTGTCCGTCTCAGAGACCACCACGAAGTTCCATCTAAAAGTAGCCAATCAGCGATAGCCTTCGTGCGTTTGATCGCGTAGACCGCACTACTGGATGCCTGTTGCTTCAATTCGTTCTATCTGTTGCATTGGTGCTGGTTACGTGGGCGGGCCGACCATGGCTGTCATAGCCGACCGTTGTCCTGAAGTTCAAGTCACCGTTGTCGACATCAATCAGACCCGCATCGATGCTTGGAATGACAATGATTTGAGCCAGCTGCCGGTGTACGAACCAGGGCTTGATTCTGTGGTGGGACGAGCGCGCGGCCGCAACTTGCATTTCTCAACTGCGGTGGATGATGCGATCGCAGCTGCTGACATGGTGTTCATCTCTGTGAACACACCCACAAAGACCAAGGGCCTTGGAGCTGGTCAGGCCAGCGACCTTCGCTGGGTAGAGGCTTGTGCTCGCCAGGTGGCCAAGTCGGCAAGAGGTCACACGATCGTCGTGGAGAAGAGCACACTCCCAGTACGCACGGCAGAAGCGGTCAAAGC